>Ga0209292_1000030_pt1 | contig 221135 bp, 183 predicted proteins | sample GOMGulsemesocosm_2_FD_184634 | JGI IMG/M metagenome (GOLD analysis project Ga0209292, IMG submission 184634) | Methane-oxidizing microbial communities from mesocosms in the Gulf of Mexico - GOM9C Gulf of Mexico (SPAdes) (version 2) | ecosystem: Environmental > Aquatic > Marine > Cold seeps...
TTGCACCACTCCCAATAAAAGAGAGTCGATCCATGGATGTTATCTGTGAAGGCAGAATATCAGACTGTCTGAATATGCGATCCATCAATAGCAAACCCCAACCATCGGGTAAAGAATCTGAAAATGCGCCATGAAGGTTATTGTGAGGCTTTATTGGTGCTATCTGAAGTGATGAATCAAAGCTAAGGTTGAAGGGGGATAAATTAGAATAATGGTTTAGGTAATCATCATTATATTGAAAATAAACTCCTTGTCGGTTTTGAGCCAACTCACCAACAACTATTTGGCTGGCATCAGAAAGCTTTCTTTTTACATCTAGCTTTTGTATCTGTTGGAAGCTCATCCTTTTAATACCTCTTTAATTGATCTTGGGTGATATTCACTTTGCCGAGGTTGTTCAGTTAATACTTGTAATCGTTCTAAGTCATCTAAGCTTTGCCAAAGTAATAAAAATTGTCGTAATGATATCTGACCTGTAACTTCAAACTTTTTGATTGTTGATGCCGGAACAGTGCTGATCTCTGACACTTGATTCCTAGACAGCTTTTGACTTTTTCGTTGTTCAATTAGCCATTCTTGCATCGATGTCTGAACATCTGTCGATGATAATAAAGATAATTTATTCATAATCACACCACATTGGACACTATAGTGTCTATATTAGCATTTTATTAGTTATTTTGGATACTATTATGTCTTCATTATGCGATATAACGCTGTTAGGTAAAAGATGGGCACTTTCATTTTGATCATTCAAACTAGCGGACCAATTTTAAAATGCCCACACTGGGCATTTGTATTTTCAGCATTCAAACTAGCGGACTAATTTTAAAGTGCCCACACTGGGCATTTTTATTTTGAGCATTCAAACTAGTGGAATAATTTTAAAATGCCCACACCGGGCATTTTTATTTTCAGCATTCAAGCTAGCGAACTAATTTTAAAGCTCGCTATTATCTTCAATAATTTTTTGGAAACAGAAATATGGCCGAGTCAGTAAATATTTCCATCGTTTTTGTGATACCGAGTTTGGTAGTTTGAAATTTACCTCTCAGCAAAGAGCTATTATCTGCGTACTCTTTTTACGGGGGCCACAAACGCCGGGAGAGTTACGCACCCGCACAAACCGCCTAGCTGACTTTGCCGATGTTAGCGAAGTAGAAGCATCTTTAAATGAGCTGCAAGACTTAAACGGTCAAACACTGGTTAAGAAACTTGCCCGAGAGCCAGGTAAACGTGAATCACGCTATGTACATTTACTGTCTGATTTTGATGAAAGCAGTTTTACTAAAGCCCATAGCACTCAGCTTGATATTGTATCTATAGAAAATAAAACACCACTAAGTCAAAGAGTGACTGAGCTAGAGCAACAAATCGCTTCATTGACAGCACAAGTTGCTTGTTTAACGGAGTTGTTTGACGAGAAGTGATTGCTAACTGAGTATGTCATCAGATCCAGAATATAGCACAACATAAACTCAATACACTCTAAAAAAATGCAACCTTTCCCCTGCGCTTTTGCTTGATAAAGTTTGTCATCAGCCAGGGAAATTAGCGGCTCAAAATTTTTACTTGCTTTATTACTAGCGGCAACACCAATACTCGCTGAAATGCTAATATTCTCTTGAGCAATAACTAATGAGTTAATGTCTAGCCTGTATCTTTCAGCAATAACACAGGCCGCTGCAGGTCAGCTTCAGATAATAAAGCAATAAACTCTTCACCACCCCAAAGAGCGATTAAATCGACTTTACGTGCCTATTTTTTTCAATGAATAGAGACCAAGTTTAGTACTCCAGCTCCACTTTATATCCATGAGTATCATTGATTTTCTGACAAGTGATGAGAGAAAATTTAAATCAATTCACTCGGCAAACTGAACTATAACTTGAACTATAAAAGGCTTTTCTCGATGCTTCGGTAAGAAAAGGATTATTCAATGAAAAAACTTGCCGCTGTTCAAATTTAACTTTCTCTAAAATATTTTTAGTCACGAAATGGTTATTAAAAAAATGCTCAAAACTGCCATCATTAATCGCGCTTGTTAAGCCGTAATGAATCCTTTGATATAGCCTGGTATCCTCTTTATTAACAAAAAAATAATAAGGTGAGGGATATTCTAATAAAAAGCGTTTTTCGACTACCAAACCTTGATAAGACTCAACCTCACTCCAAGGCTCATGAAGTGCCCGTGGAAAATAATCAAAGCGGTCTTTAAGTAACATACCAAAAACTCCGTTATAGCTAGAGCTTGTCATAACACGGTAACCGTTTTCTGTTAAAATCTTTGCATCAGGCCAATCATCTCCTTGGCCAGCAATTAATTGTTGTAATTCCTCTTTACTCGATATTTTGTCAAATTTCCCTTGATCTCCCTTTCGAATAATAAAAACTCTACAGCCACCTAAACCTTTTAATAATGGGATACGTATTGCCTCTAACTGTTCTTCCCTTTGTGAAGACGTCATCGTCCACATAATGTTGATATAACGTTTATTCTTCACTAAACCTACGGCTCGTCCTTGATTCATGGGATTTTCGTATCGATTTAATTCGTATTGACCAAATTTATCTGATGATTTATCTAATGCTAACTTTAATAAAGAAAAATAATAATCTTCATATAGATACTTATCATCACCTACCCAGGGATAGCTAACAACATCTTTAGCTAAGCAAGAAACAATAAGAACATTACTTATATAAATAATTAAAGTGCTAATAATCAACTTCATACATCACCTACTTCACGATAACTTATTCGAATAACTCAATATCCATAACACAATTTTCATGGACATTTAAAAGAAATATAACATAAAAAGCTACAAATGTAAGCGCTTACATTTGTAGCTTAGGAGGGAGTGAAGTAACTAATTAATAACTTTAATAACTTATCTTATGAAACGGTAGAACGAGTTAATCCTAATTAAATGTATTAGAGATCATTAACTTAATTCTGTTTCCCATTATTTATTAGACATTAAAAATGGACTAGGTACCTACAAAATTCAATTTAATGGCGAAATAGCCATGGTCGAACAAAAGATAGCTTATGCGTTTGAATACACTCAACTTATGTTATTTAATAAACTTTTTAAAAGTAAAATTCATAGATTTACTTGAGCAATTAGCTTAAATGGTTACTATAGCGTTATCAATACGATTGTCCTTACAACCTTATTATTTTAAGTTGAATTAACATGTTAACCAAAATGATTGACGACACTGTCACTAGCCCTCCAGCAGCAAGTAAACTTATGCCTAGCGAGTTATTAAAAACAGAAATAGATCAAGTATCTGAAGTTTATCAGATCATTGTGACATTTTTTACCAATTATAGTTTTCAGCTAATTGGCGCCCTAATAATATTTTTATTAGGCTATTATGTTGCCGGTAAAATAGCCAACACGGTATTAAAACTTTGTGAACGACAAAAATTGGATGTCACCTTAAGTCGATTTCTAGCGAGTACGACCAAAATGGTCGTAGTGATAATGGTCACCGTGGTTTCATTAAGTAAACTAGGTATCAGCGTTACGCCATTTATTGCCGCAATTGGTGCAATTTCATTAGGTGCAGGTTTAGCATTACAAGGGTTGCTCGCTAACTATGCCGCAGGGTTTAATATCATTCTTATTCGCCCTTTTGTCGTGGGTGATACCATACAAGTACTCGGTGTTATTGGCGTAGTTAAAGAAGTGCAATTAGCTTACACCATTATTGAAGATGAAAATAATGCCGAAATCACTATTCCTAATAAACACATCGTTGGTGAAGTACTGCATAACTCTAGAAAAGACACACTATTACAGTTATCTGTCGGTATTTCGTATAACGACAATCCATTAAAAGTAATTAAGTTGATTGAAGACACATTAAGCAAGTTAGATATTTTTACCGATGAAGTCAAAATGCAATTAGGTATTGATGAATTTGCTGATAGTGCAATTAATATCGGTGTACGTTTATGGATACCGACAAAAAGTTTGTATGCCGCCAAATATAGCGCTTACCAAGCCATTTATTTAGCGTTTGAACAAGAGAATATTACTATTCCTTATCCGCAGCGTGATTTACATATGATTGCACAAAAGTAATCAAATAGAATCAAACCAACACCGTTAAGCGACTTTAACGGTGTTTTTGTTATTTGCCTTTGCCTCAAGTAAAGCGTCTTCAACCTCATGCAGCATCCCCTCTAATGAGGTATCAATGTTCCACGTAGTTAAACCAATACTGCAAGTAATGGGATCCGCTTTAAACAGCTCTTGTTCGATAATGTGACGTAGATTATTCGCAAACTCGAACGGCTGCAGGTTTTGATTAGTTAAGTTGCTCGGCAGAATAATTAAAAAATTGTCACTATGCCAATGGATTAATTCACTACCTTTAGGCAAGTTTTTATGGATTATTCTTGCTGTATTGACCAAAATATCATCGCCAATGCTTGCGCCATATAAATCATTTACCCGTTTAAAATTATCTAAATCTACTTGTAACAAGCTAAAACCGTTTTCTGCTATATTCGATTGGATTTTGCCAGCTCTTTGATAAAAAGTATCTAATAATGCCTGGCCTGCACGTCTATTCAGCACCTGCGTCAGAGGGTCATGTTTAGATAAATGCTCAAATGCTTGGCTAACTTGCCCTAACTCAACCATTCTGCGGTAGGTAAAAAATAACAGACTAATGGTTAGGCTAGCAGATAAAGGTAGCAACTCATCTAGTTCCAAATATTCATATTTCTCGACAAAAACCACCACTTTTTCAAAGACATCATAAGATGCAAAAATAATCAGTAGGATAAAATTAATAACAATAAGCCATAGGGCATCGTTAATAAAACTACTACGATGTAAATATTTATAGTGAGACATGTTTATTGGTTAACTGAAAATTAAACTGTTGATTTATATTAACGGAAACCACAATTAATTAACATAATAATACTTATTCGTATTCATAGCAGAATGGAAAAAAAATTGTTTTATTCTATTATTAGATAATTATAGATAGTATAAAAATTAATCAGAGATATTATGCTTGATAAATTACATGAGATTATTGAGGCTGTTTCAAATAGCTACGGTGATAGTTACTTCGCAAAAATCACTTTATCTTTACATAAAATAATTGCTGCCGACTATACTTTTATTGCCAAATACAATTCAGAAAATCAGAGCAATCAAACGATTGTTTTAGTTGATAAAGGATCACTTGCTGAAAACTTTGAATATGAACTCGCTGGCACCCCTTGTGCTGATGTGCTCGATGGCTCAGTTTGTTTTTACCCTGAAGGTGCCTGTAAAATTTTCCCACAAGATTCTGCACTGGTCGAGATGAATATTCAGGGTTATTTGGGGGTGCCTTTATTAAACTCAAAAAAAGAAATCATCGGCCTTATTGCCGCCTTATATGAACAACCGCTTAAAGACAAAGAGGATATTATTCACTTGTTTGAGCTGTTTTCTGGCCGTATTGCCGCAGAGCTAGAACGCTTAGAATATGAAAACAGCCTGGAAGACAAAATAGCTCAACGTAACCAAGAGTTATCGAACACCATAGAAGAGCTCAAGTCTAACCAACAGCAGCTCATTGAATCAGAAAAAATGTCAGCTTTAGGCAATTTAGTCGCGGGTGTTACACACGAGGTAAATACACCCTTGGGCATAGCCATAACAACCCATAGCATCATGGTAGACGAGCTTAAATTCCTTAACGATAAGATCACTCGTGAACAGCTAACATTAACAGACATGAATCATTACCGACATGTCACCGAAGATGCATTATCAATGCAAGGCGAGAACCTGACTAGAGCAAAAAAGCTCATTGAGAATTTCAAAAAAACGGCAGTAGACCAACATCACTTAGAAATAGATAAAATCAATATTGAGTACTATTACCAACAAACAATCTCCACTTTACGCTCAATTTTAAAGCCTAGAAAAGCTCATATAACAATTCACTGCCCACAAAATATTGTGCTAGCAACTTACCCTGGTGTCCATGCACAAATACTAACCAATTTAATTAATAATAGTATTCGTCATGGCTTTCCTGAAGCAACAGCAAACAACAAAATCACTATAAACATTGTTCAAAATGACGATGGTGAAGTCGTCGTACATTACTGTGATAACGGCATAGGTTTAACTGAAGAAGCAAAAAAACGAGTCTTTGAACCCTTTTTCACTACCGCACGTAAAAACGGTGGTATAGGTTTGGGTATGTCCATTATTTATAAGCTCATCACTGAAAAGCTTAACGGGAGTATAACAATAGAAAGTCCTGCTCAAGGTGCTTGTTTCAAATATACTTTCAGTGCAAGTCTTCCTGAAACGACTAGCTAAAGCATAAGCTTAAGCTAATATTCACTTTCTCTTATACATCACCCATCAATCACACTCACTCACATCATAAAAAAACACAATATATAGTGCAACAAATAAAAATAATCACCATATATGGTGCACTTATTTAAACGACCTCTTCTTTTGTTGATCTTAATCAAACCAAAATGGCACCAAAACACTATATATTGTGCCTAAGAAAACAATAACATCTATATACAGGCTTTTACATGGTTACTGGAAATGAATTCAATTGTTTAACACCTTCCATTGTATTCCAAGAAGTGCCCAATGAAATCAGCTTATGTTTTAGCATTACTGGTTGTAAAGTTGGTTGTAAAGGCTGTCATAGCACAGAGCTATGGGATGAACGAAACGGCATAACGCTCAATAATGCTAACTTCACTTACTGGTTAAAAAAATACCAAGGGCTAATCAGCTGCGTGGTTTTTTTTGGTGGTGAGTGGCAGCCACAAGCCTTAATAGAAAAACTCATTATTGCTAAAAACTATAACTTAAAGACTTGCCTTTATTCCGGTGAAGAAGCAGGTGAAAAACATATAGATATCAATATTTCTCAACACCTTAATTTTCTTAAAACAGGTAAGTGGCAAGCTGAGTTAGGTGGCTTAGACAGCATAACAACTAACCAAATTTTTCGTGACCTAACTACGGGTGAAAAACTTAATCACTTATTTATTAAAAATTCAAATAATAACAATACACTTTCAGGAGCAGACAATGTTGCGGCTTAACCAAGAACAAATAAATAATAAAAAAGATTTTATCAAACAATACTTTTCAGCAAAAAATGCTGCTGACGGCTCTAAAATTGATGCTAATGCAAACGTTAGCCATAAGAACATCGCCACCCTTGAAGCAGAGTTACTAAAAGACTGCTTTATGCAGATTAACCGAGCTTTAGTGCAAGATAAAATTCGTGAAACCTTTGATGACGACTTGGCAAAAGAATACATGCGCCAAATCGAAGAACATGAAATTTATGTGCATGATGAAACTAGCTTAAAACCTTATTGTACCTCTATTAGCATGTACCCATTTTTGCTTGACGGCTTAACTAAGCTCGGCGGCGAGTCAAAAGCGCCTAAACATTTAGACTCTTTTTGCGGCGCGTTTGTTAATCTCATTTTTGCTATTTCTGCGCAATTTGCCGGTGCTGTAGCAACCGTTGAATTCCTCACTTATTTTGATTATTTTGCCCGTTTAGAATATGGTGATGATTACTTAAACAGCCATCAATTTGAGATATCAAATCATTTACAACATGTCGTTTATGCTATAAACCAACCTGCTGCTGCGCGCGGTTATCAAAGTGTCTTTTGGAATATCTCTCTATTCGATCAACACTATTTTTCCTCGATGTTTGAAAACTTTGTTTTTCCTGACTTTTCTAAACCTAACTGGCCAACTGTCGATAAATTACAACAGTTTTTTCTTAGCTGGCTAAATAAAGAGCGTGAACAATCTGTGCTTACTTTCCCTGTGGTGACTGCCGCTATGTTGACTGAAAATGGTCAATGTAAAGATCAAAGTTTTGCTCAAAAATTAGCCGAACAAAAAGCCGCGGGTAATTCATTTTTTATCTATTTATCGGATAGTGCTGATTCACTTGCCTCATGCTGTCGATTACGCAATGAGATATCTGATAATACTTTTTCTTATACCTTGGGCGCAGGTGGTGTTGCCACAGGATCAATTAATGTTATTACCATCAATATGAATCGCCTCGTACAAGATGATCGAGATTTAAAAACAGAGATTGAAAAAATCCAAAAATACCAAGTCGCTTATCGCAAGCTAATAGAAGAATATAAAAATCAAGGCGCACTCTCAGTTTATGACGCGGGTTTTATCTCATTAGATAAACAATTTTTGACTATCGGCATAAACGGCATGGCCGAAGCTGCTGAATTTAATAATATTAACGTTGGCAATAATGACGAGTACAAACATTTTGTTAGCAAACAACTAAAGGTCATTTATCAAGCCAACCAAGAAGCGAAAAAAACATATGGTTATATGTTTAATACAGAATTTGTACCAGCAGAAAATCTTGGTGTTAAAAATGCTAAATGGGACAAAAAAGACGGCTACCAAGTCAATAGAGACTGTTATAACTCTTATTTTTATGTAGTCGAAGATGATGAAACTAACCATCTTGATAAATTTGTTATGCATGGCCAAGAAATGACCCAGTATCTTGATGGCGGCTCGGCACTGCATTTAAATCTAGATGAAGCACTTTCTACCGATGCATATGTGAAGTTATTCAATGTAGCTGCAGCCACAGGTTGTAATTATTTTTGTATAAACGTCAAAATCACCATCTGCAATGAGTGTGAAAAAATAGATAAACGTACGTTAACCGCTTGCCCTGATTGTGGCAGTGAAGATATAGACCATGGTACACGTGTTATTGGTTATTTAAAGCGTGTCACCGCTTTTAGTCAAGCCAGACAAAAAGAGCATGCGTTGCGCCATTACCACAAAGAAAGCGCTTAACCTTACTTTCTGATTTACGCTTTAACCTAGGCCATTTAAGTCTATCTGCCACTTTACTCATTAAATTATTAAGGTGCCGGATAGACTCTGCAATCATCACATGTAATACTTTTCAGCCAGATAAATTATTATTTAAAAGGCTGCTTAAACATGACTAATTTTGCCATTATCGGGACCAGTAAAATTACTGATGCCTTCATCGATGCAGCGAAACAAGACCCTCGCTTTAACTTGACGGCTGTTTATTCTCGTCATCAAAAAACCGCGCAAGAATTTGCCGATAAACATAACATTGAACACTGTTTTACCGATTTAACCTTATTAGCCAACAGTGACGTTATTGATGCAGTATATATTGCCTCACCAAACAGCTTTCATGCACAACAAAGTATAACCATGTTAAATGGTGGCAAACATGTACTGTGCGAAAAACCTGTAGCGATAAACTGCGCTGAATTTACACAAATGACAGCGGCAGCAACAGCCAATAAAGTGACCTTTATGGAAGCGATGTTAGTGACTTTCCTGCCTAATTATCAGCAAATTAAAAAGCATATAAATTCACTGGGTAATATACGAAAATATAGTGCCTCATTTTGCCAATTATCATCAAGGTATGCCGCTTATTTACAAGGTGACAACCCAAATACTTTTAATTTAAATTTTGGCAATGGTGCTTTAATGGATATTGGTATTTATCCATTATATTTGGCAATAGATTTGTTTGGCTTACCAACAAAGATAAGCAGCCAAGGTTATAAATTACCAACGGGTGTTGACGGTTATGGTGATCTTTTGTTGGATTACACTTTTGTTGAAAACGTTGAAAGTATTAAAAACGATAATAATCAAACGAGTTTACAAGCACATATAAGTTACTCAAAACTAAGCAACGGTACCAATATCTGTGAGTTTCAGGGCGAGAATGGTTATTTAACTTGGCAGCACTCATCGCTGTTTAATGAGCTCACTTTGCATTTAAACGACGGTAGTTCTCAAACCTTAACACTAGCGCAAACCGATAATAGAATGACTTATGAACTGAGCCATTTTATCGACTTAATAGAGACAGGTATTGGTGAGTCCTCTATAAATAGCTGGCAGCTTTCGCAGCAAGTATTAAGTGTTATCGAACAAGCAAGAAAACAGCAAGCTATTATTTACCCCGCAGACCAAGCAGAAAATTAAAAGGGGAGTTATTATAAGAACTCTTCTTAAATACTCATTTTGATTCTAACTATCAATGGGTAAGACTTTATAAGCGCAACGTCTTGCCCCTTCAACAATATGCTCTTCACGACTAACGGTAGCAACTTCACTCATTAGTGTCTGAAACATATTCAGCTCCGAACGACAAAAATTAAGACATTTACTCGCAGCCGCGCAAATTGGGCAATGGTTTTCTAATAACCAGAAGATCTTACCTGTATCGCCATCTTCCTCTTCAACCACGGCCATATAACCTTCATCACTACGTATTTTAGCTAAAGCATGCAACTTCTCTTTAATGCCAAACCTATCAGCTAACGCTAAACGATAATTAGCCATAGAAACGGACTCTCTATGTTCAATCAATTTATCTAAACCATTATCACCAAAAACTGCAATAACGGAATCAATCATTTGCACGGTTAATTCATCATGTTTATCGGCAAAGTGACTATTACTTTTTTCGGTTAATGACCAGTAACGCGTTGGTCTGCCGCGCGCGGCTTTTTCATCTTTAAAAACAACCTCGCCTGACTCTTCCAATGCTTGCACATGTTGGCGAATGCCCATTGTTGTTAAACCAAGCTCTATTGCTAACGTTTTAGCGGTAAGCGCGCCTTTTTCTTTTAATAATTTCACTATTTTTTCATGAGTTTTCATTTTGACTCCGTACACAAGGCCGATAGTAACAGCAAGACTAAACATAGCTTGTATAAACATTATGACGCATTTTTTTAACTTTAACACCATTAAGTAAAGTTTTTTATTTATTTAATCCTTGACTTAATTTAGTAAAGTGATTACCTTATAAAACATTAAGTAAACAAAAACATTTACTAAACACATAAAAAAGAACATTTAACAGGATTACGATATGAACTTATTAATTATCAGCGCCAGTCAGCGCACTCAATCACAAAGCGCTAAAGTCGCTAAATATATAGCTGAAACAAGTAGCCAATTTAGTGACATTAATCATATAGAATTATGCAAACAGCGTTTACCTATGTGGGATGGCGAAGAAAGTAGTAAAAAAAATCGTGCTAGTGATTGGTTAACTATCAATGAAAAATTGAAAAGTGCTGACGCGTTAATATTAATAACACCTGAGTGGGGCGGCACAGCATCCCCCTTATTAAAAAACTTATTAATGATGGCAGATGCAACCGACATAGGCCATAAGCCAGTATTAATAGTGTCTGTAGTGAATGGTATTAGTGGCGCATACCCGGTTGCAGAGTTACGGATGAACGCTTTTTCAAATAACAAACTGGTAGCGATTCCCGATCACCTAATTATTAGAAACGTTGAAGAAATTCTAAATACAATTAATAAAGGTGATCAGCATGAAAATAATCAGCAAGAAGATAGCGCTATAACACGTCGAGATAAAAGTATCCGTCATCGTATTGGTTATAGCTTACATACCTTATTGCATTACAGCCAAGCGATGAAGTCTTTACGCGAAACCTTGCAAGGTGACGTTTATAACAACGAGCATTTATACCCATACGGTATGTAGATTAATAACCAAATAACCAAGGAATACTTATGAATTTAAATCAAGTCACCTTACCGGTAAAAAACATGGAAGTTAGTACAGATTTCTACCGTCGTTTAGGGTTTTTACAGATTGTAGATACACCACATTATGCGCGTTTTGCTTGCCCTGATGACGGTGCTAGCTTTTCATTAAGTTTAGAAAAATCCGACTTTAATAATGGCGCAGTAATTTATTTTGAACATGAACAACTTGACCAATGGGTCGCTGAACTAGAGCAGCAAGGTATAAAGTTTGAACAACAAGCACAAGATGAAAGTTACCTATGGCGTGAGGCGGTTTTATTGGATCCTAGTGGTAATAAAATCAAACTCTATTGGGCCGGAGAAAATCGTCTTTATCCACCCTGGCGTGTAGAGAAAACACAATCACAAACTAGCACTAAATAACTAAATAACTAAATAACTAAATAAAGATTGGAGAGCAATTATGATCACATTAGAACACATTAATTTAGTAGTAAATAATATCGACAACAGCTTAAAATTTTACCAAGCCGCCTTCCCTCACTGGTCAGTACGCGGTGGTGATAAAGGCGAGTGGCATGGCAAACCTCGTAACTGGGTACACTTTGGTGATGATTATCAATATATTGCCTTAAATGATAATGGTGAGAATAAAAACCGCGATCTAAGTGGTCATCAAGTTGGTTTAGCACACTTTGCTTTTGTCACTAACGATATAAAGGGTATGGTTGCACGCTTAGCCCAAGCAGGGTTTACTGTAGATAAAGATGGTGCGGAAGACGAATACCGTGACAACGTCTATTACCTTGACCCCGATGGTTTTGAAGTAGAGTTTGTGCAATACCATAACGATTTACCACAATTGAGAAATCGTTACTGATAAGCAGTGCTAAAACTTTGGTAATGAATGAGATAAATTTTGCACTCGTATTCAACATACCCTAAAATTCGCCATAACTTTGACAAATTAAAAACTGATAAAAAAGCTTATGGCGCGTTTTCACTGGTTATTATTACTTATTTTTTTATCTGGCTGTGCCACCATTGGCCTTTATGAGTTTGATAAATTATATGGCAGCAGTGATGTTGAGAATAGACAAAATCAGCCCAGCGCAACTGTTGAACAAAAAAAACACTACCAACAAGTAATCAAACCTATTATTGAAAATCGCTGCGTGGTATGTCATGGCTGTTATGACGCACCCTGCCAGCTAAAACTGGAAAGTCAGGCCGGTTTAGAGCGTGGGGCGAATAAAGCCTTAGTTTATAATGGTGAACGCTTACTTACTGCAAACATCAGTGAAAGTTTGGTAAATTTGCGAGAGATTAATTATTCAACGCTACAACCATTACGTGAGCAAGGTTTTTTCCCCGTCTTAAACGAACGTCAACAAAGCTCCGAAGCAAATACACAAGCCAGTGTTTTTTATCAAATGCTGGCATTAAAACAACAACACCCTCTGCCTAATGAACCACTACTTGATAACAGTTTTGACATCGCACTAGATAGAAAACAGCAATGCCCAACAATAGAAGAGTTTGCTCAATATAAAGCTAAATTTCCGTTAGGTGGCATGCCTTATGCCTTGCCTGCATTGTCCTCTTCTGAGCATAACAATCTAACAGCTTGGTTAACTGCAGGCGCGGTGATGCCTGAAACAATGCCAGTTAATGCGACAGAAAAAAAGATGATTGTCCAATGGGAGCTATTTCTTAATAACGAATCAGCTAAACAACAATTGGTGTCTCGTTATTTGTTTGAACATTTATATCTCGCTAATTTATATTTCAGCAATAATGACAAGGATAACAATAATGATAATGCCGATACGCAACAAAGTTATTTTCGTCTTGTGCGCTCAAGCACTGCACCAGGACAAAAACCGGCAATCATTCAAACCCGCCGCCCTTTCGATGCGCCCTTCATAGGAAAGCAAACAGGCAAAAGAGTCTATTATCGTTTAGTTAAAAATAACGACACTATTCTTGCTAAAAGAAACATGCCTTATCCTTTTGGACAGGCTAAACTTGAACGTTTAAATGCCTTGTTTATTCAACCCGAATATCAAGTCACACAGTTACCTGATTACCAGTTAATAAATGCCTCTAACCCATTTAAAACCTTTCAAGCAATACCAGCAAAATCGCGTTATCAGTTCTTATTAGATCAAGCGAAATTTTCGATAATGAATTTTATTAAAGGTCCGGTATGTCGAGGTCAAATTGCGCTAAATGTCATTGAAGATCATTTTTGGGTGATGTTTTTAAACCCTGATAATTTTGATAATTACCGCAGTGAGAGTTTTATTGATGATAATGCTGATTTACTTCAGTTACCTGCTGCAACTAGTGATAAAAGGTTATCACTGCTTTATTGGCAACAATATGCAAAAAGGCAACAACGTTATGTTAAAAAGAAACTTTCTTATATCGAAAGCTTAGATTTGACGCCAAACCAACTAACCCTTGATCTGATTTGGTCAGGAAAAAGTAATGCGAGTGCAACAGATAAAATCAATGACAACGCGACACTTACTGTCTTTAGGCATTTCGATAGTGCCAGTGTCCTGAAAGGTTTTGTTGGTCAAGCACCGAAAACAGCTTGGTTAATTAGCTATCCCTTATTAGAGCGTATTCACTATTTGTTAGTCGCTGGTTTTGATGTCCATGGCAATGTCAGCCATCAATTAAAAACACGTTTATACATGGATTTTTTACGCATGGAAGCCGAGAGTAATTTCATTAGTTTATTACCTAAAAATCAACGTAAACTAGTACATGAATACTGGTATAGAGAAACAAGTGACAATATCAAAAATTATATTTTTTCCGACGAGTTCTATCAATTACCCGAAACAGGCATCCACTACCAAACCCAAAAACCACAACAAGAGTTATATCAATTGGTTAGTCAATACACTCAAAATTCAGCTACCAGTAATCAATACAATCTACTAAGAAACAATCAAAAAGTCAGCGATAAAGGCAATCAACGTATTGAAAATACGCTTTCATTACTAAATAAAATGACAGGTGATAAAGTCGCGATACTGCCACAAGTTAGCTTCCTTATCGTCTCTGGAATAAACACTGATTATGTTTATAGCTTGATCAACAACTCTGCTCATAGCAATGTTGCGCATTTGTTTTCTGAAGCGAATAGGCGTCTACCTGCTGAAGATAGCTTGAGCGTATTACGCGGAGTTGTCGGCACTTACCCTAATGCCTTTTTTCATGTCAAAGAAAATGAATTACTCGAATTTACTCATGCATTAACAACAATGGAAACTGAGCAAGATTACAGCACACTAAAAGATGAATTTTCGGTACGCCGAACCAATGAAAAATTTTGGCAATATGCCGATAAGCTTCATTTATTATATAAAAATGGTCAGTTCAAGGATTCAGGTTTATTAGATTTTAACCGTTTAGAAAATCGTTAACTTCTCTTTTTTGACTTCAAAACACCACAAACAAACAATGTAACTAAGCTTGAGTCATTAAGTCTATTAATGGCCCAAGCCCTTCTTCGCTAACAAGGATTAATTATTCTACTGAGCTAACTTCGAATAGTTTGTATAAACATAACAACGATGATAATTGGACAAACCAGCTTTACATAAGTCGGCCAGATTCGCCAAAAAAACGAAGAGCCCAAGGGTTCATTGCCTTGTTTTAACTCCGCTAATATTTTATTTCTATGCCATATCCAGCCAACGAAGCAGCACATCACCAAACTGATAAGTGGCTGACTATATTGCGTTGTAATGGCAACGATAAAACTAAATAACGGCTCAAAGAAAAAGACAACAATAGTGCTAACCAGTAATATTGTTAAGCCAATAATAACCGTTGTTTTTTGCCTTGAGATCTGATTTTTTTCTATGAAATAGGCAACAGGTACTTCGAGCATAGAAATTGATGAAGTGAGTGCAGCAATGGTCATTAATAAAAAGAATGCCGCTGCGATAAAATTACCCACCTCTCCCATAGTGCTAAAAAGCCCAGGGATAACGGTGAATATTAACTGATCGCCATCAATCAATTGTCCTTGTTCATTAAAAATAGTTACACCATTATGCAAAGCCACGTACATTGCTGGGATAATGAGCATACCGCCCAAAATGGCAATACCACAATCAACCAAAGCAACAGAAAATCCCATGGAAACAAGGTTTTCTTTCTTGCTAATGTAAGAGCCATAAATCAACATAGTGCCAACACCAAGAGATAATGAAAAGAACGCTTGCCCCATAGCACTGACTAACAGATCGGGTTGTAGTATTTTTGAAAAATCCGGCACTAAATAAACACGCCAGCCCTCTGCTGCACCAGCAAGACTCGCCACATAGACAATCATCGCTAATATTAAGATCAATAAGATGGGCATCAAACGGCTTGACCATTTTTCAATGCCAGCACTAACACCATGACGAACAATATTAATAGTTAATAAGGAAAACAGTGCACAAAAAATGATATTGCGCTTGATAGAAAAGGCCACTAACCAATTACCTAACTCTGTCCAGCCCACCATTAAACATAACGCTTGTAAAAAATAAGCAATCATCCAACCAGCGACTATCGCGTAGAAACTGAGAATGAGGCTCACGATACACATGCCCCACAAACCCGTCGCTTTACCCACTTTTTTACTGAGGGGGCTGCCAGCAATATCCTGCATAGCGACAACCATATTGGCTTGCGCGTAACGGCCTATAGTGAGCTCGGCCATTAAAATAGGATAGGCCAAAACAAGCGTAAGGATTAAATAAACGATGACAAAAGCGGCGCCGCCATTGGTGGCTACTTGAATGGGAAAGCCCCAAATATTACCTAATCCCACAGCAGCCCCTGCCGCTGCCATGATAAATCCTAATCGAGATGAAAACTGCTCACGTGCATTCATAACATAAACCCTAAATTGACAATACTTACACTTAAAAGAGCTGTATATCCCTCACAGGACACTCAATTGGTCTAAAACCAAGCGCATTTGGCTTATTAGAATACTGAAAACCGAGCTATTTCCTAGCCCTTGGCACTGATTAAATACTTTGCTCTCTCAGTTCTGCGCATTTTTCTATGATGTGAAAAAACATACGATTTACCGCTAGGGCTTATGTGTTCGCAAATACCCGGAGATACAGCCAAATTAAACATTCATTTTTTGAATGAAAAAGCAGAATTAATAAAACAAGGCATCAATATTCGTTAACTCGACCGAATTAAAATCAAATTTATCAGCGAAATTAACAATAGAATAACCAGAAAAAATTAACATTCATTTTTTGAATGGAAAGGGCGAGTTAATATAATTATAGTTATTTATCAAACCTTATTAAGATGATTGTCATGCAATAACACTTGTCGTTTTTTATCGTTCAGAAACGGTGCATACATTTTACAGGGTTAATTTATGACAGCTCCAGCCATACTCACGTCTTACATCAACGGTAAGTTTGTTGATAGTAAACATTATTTCAACAATATTAATCCCGTTGATGGCAGTACAATTTCAAAAATTTCAGAAGCAGATCATCCTATGATTGATGAAGCTGTAGAAGCAGCGAAGAACAGTGAGTGGTCAAGATTAACAGTGAATGAGCGTAGTGCATTATTGAATAAAGTCGCTGATGTAATGCAAGAACGTGAACAAGCATTTATTGACGCCGAAATGGCGGATACCGGAAAATCGTTATTTCAAGTAAAGACCATAGATATTCCTAGAGGCACAGCCAATTTTCGTTTCTTTGCTGACTTAGTTAAATATCAGGGTAGCGAAAGTTTTATGACTGACACTCCGCAAGGCGGAAAAGCCTTGAACTACACTGTCAATAAATCCCTAGGTGTGGTTGCCATTATTTCACCTTGGAACCTGCCTTTATTATTAGCGACATGGAAAATAGCGCCTGCTATGGCCTGTGGCAACAGCATCATTTTTAAACCGTCAGAAGAAACCTCCTCTACCGCCTTTTTATTAGCACAAGTTATGGACGACGTCGGTATTCCCAAAGGCGCGTTTAATTTAATTTTAGGCCGAGGACATGCCGTAGGTGATGCGATCACTAGCCATAAAAATATTGATGCGATTACTTTCACCGGAGCATCCGCAACAGGGCAACGAATAATGGCTTCTGCCGCGCCGACCGTTAAGCCTATTTCCTTTGAGTTAGGTGGTAAAAATTCCGCGGTTGTTTTTGGGGATGTTGATATTGATAAAGCGGTTGCTGGTGTTGCCCGATCAACGTTTACCAATTGCGGGCAGGTCTGTTTATGCACTGAAAAAGTCTATGTCCATAGATCCATTTTTGATGAGTTTGTTAACAAACTTAAAGAACACGCAGCGGACATTAATATTGGCTACCCACAAGATGAAACCGTATTTATGGGGCCTTTGGTTTCTAAAGCACATCAACAAAAAGTGCTTTCTTATTATGAGCTTGCTCGTAATGAAGGCGCAAAGGTTGTTTATGGTGGTGGCGTACCAACCTTTGGCGATGAGCGCGATAACGGCTGTTATATAGAACCAACTATTTTTACTGGCCTTGATGATCAAGCACGTATTAATCAGGAGGAGATCTTTGGCCCAGTATGTCACGTTTCACCCTTTGATGATGAAGCCGAAGTTATAAAGCGTGTCAACGATACTCCGTACGGTTTGGCCACCTCGATATGGACAGAAAATTTATCTTTAGCCCACAGAGTGGCACCTCAATTTCACGTAGGTTTGGTTTGGGTGAACACTTGGTTCTTGCGGGATCTACGCACCCCCTTTGGTGGTACTAAGCTATCAGGCGTTGGCCGTGAAGGCGGCCTACATTCCTTAGCTTTTTATAGCGAAGCTAGCAATATCTGTATCAATATCGACAAATAACAGTCAACTATCAAACAATAGAGTCAACTATGAAGCAATCGAATCGAAGTAAAGTGGTCAGTGGTAAAGCCAAACCCAGAGGAACCTTTCCCCATGTAAAACGTGCTGGTGATTTCCTCTATATTTCCGGTACCAGTTCACGCCTGCCTGACAATAGTTTTGCTGGTGTTGAAGTCGACGAAATGGGTTGTACAAATTTGTGTATTGCCAGCCAAACTCGCGCTGTAATCGAAAATATTGCAGACATCCTCGCTTCGATGGACGCCAAATTGGAAGACTTAGTAGAGATTTCTACCTTCTTGGTCAATATGAATGATTTTCGTCTGTACAACCAAGTATATTCAGAGTTTTTTGACTTTGATGGGCCAACTCGCACCACTGTTGCCGTACATCAGTTGCCGCACCCACATCTTTTAATCGAATGTAAAGCCGTTGCTTATAAACCACTAGACAACAAAACAAAGGACTCTTCATATGAGTAAATTAGCGGCGTTTAATTTTCAACAATGGATAGCAGAGCACCAACATTTATTAAAACCACCCGTTGGTAATGTGCAAATTTGGACAGATACCGACATGATGGTTACGGTCGTCGGCGGACCTAATCAACGTACTGATTTTCATGACGACCCCGTGGAAGAATTTTTCTACCAATTAAAAGGCGATATGGTACTGAAAGTGATTGAAGACAGTCAGCACCGTGATGTCTTTATTCGTGAAGGCGATATTTTCTTTCTACCGCCTCATGTACGTCATTCTCCTCAGCGCCCAATGGAAGGTAGCATCGGTCTGGTAATAGAGCCGAAACGCCCAGATGGTGTTAAAGATGCTTTTGAATGGTATTGCTTTAACTGTGAATCTTTGGTGCACAGAGTTGAGGTGCAACTCAAATCAATCGTTGAAGATTTGCCACCTATTTATCAGGCTTTTTATCAAGATATGGCCGCACGTACCTGTAGTCACTGTGGCGAGTTACACCCAGGAAAAGAGCCGCCTAAAGGCTGGGTTACGTTAGAGGAAAAATCATGAAAGTAATCGATATTCACTCACATTTTTTTCCAAAACAATGGCCAAGTCTTGAAGAACGTTTTGGTGGTGGTAACTGGCCTTGGTTACGCCATAGTGATAGTGATAACCAAAATGGTAGTGCTATGTTAATGCGTGGTGAGCAGGAATTTAGACCGATTTACTCCGCTTGCTGGGATGGATACAAACGGCTAGAAGAAATGGACCGTGACAATGTTGATCAGCAAATTATTTCTGCTACCCCGATATTGTTCGCTTATGAACGACCTGTCGAGCAAGCGCTTTACTGCGCACAATTATTTAATGATGCTGCGCGTGAAATTTGCCAGGCTGATCCAAAACGCCTATTTTCCTTGGCTCAAGTCCCTTTACAAGATCTTGAAGCGTCATGCATAGAAGCCACTCGTGCTAAAGCAACCGGACACGTTGGTATACAAATAGGTAATCATGTTGGTTTAAAGAACATGGACGATGACACCGTATTGGCCTTCCTTGAGCATTGTGCTCAAGAAGACATTGCCGTCTTTGTGCACCCATGGGACATGATGGCAAGCGAACGCACCAAAGACTACATGATGGGTTGGACGGTCGGCATGCCCGCCGAAACCCAGCTCTCCATTGTATCGATGATCTTAGGCGGTGGATTCGACAAGGTAAGCAGCAAGCTGAAAATTTGCTTTGCCCACGGTGGTGGTTCGTTCGCTTTTTTATTAGGTCGTTTAGAGAATGCTTGGCACCACCGTGATATTGCCCGCGGTAAATCGCTTTATCCGCCCAGTCATTACCTCGACCGTTTTTACCTTGATACGGCAGTATTTGATCATGACTCACTTGAATTATTAGTAAAAAAAATGGGCACAGACCGCCTGATGTTTGGCACTGATTATCCCTTTCCATTAGGCGAACAACAAATGGGACATCTAATCAAAACAGCGCCAACGTTATCGGATGCAGACAAACAGAAATTATTAGCGAGCAATGCTGAGTCTTTCTTCAACCTTCTTACACGCATATAGGCAAATATAGGAACTTTTTAATGTTAAATGATATCGCTCATACCTTAGATCAGGCTGCAGTTAACGCCGCAAGTGTCGACCAAATATCCCTTACTCAAGCCATCACGTTGACAGAGGCTTACGAAATCCAAAAACTGAGTATTCAACAACGACTCAATCGCGGAGAAAAGTTAGTCGGTTATAAAATGGGTTTTACCAGTCGCGCCAAAATGGAGCAAATGGGGGTTGATGATCTCATTTGGGGTCGCCTTACTAACACCATGTTGATAGCAGCGGATCAAGCCATCGATTTATCGAACTATGTTCATCCTAGAGCAGAGCCTGAAATTGCCTTTAAACTGAAAACGTCGCTGTCAGGTAAGGTAACTAAAGCACAAGCATTGGCCGCTGTCGAAGCGATAGCTCCTGCAATTGAAGTGATTGATTCGCGTTATCGCAATTTCAAGTTCTCTTTGGAAGATGTTATCGCTGACAACTGCTCTAGTAGCGGTTTTGTCATCGGTCCTTGGCATTCTAAAGACAGTAATATTGATGGTTTAGCGATACAGTTAGCAGTGAACGAAGAAATCGTCGCTCGAGGTTCAAGTAATGACATTTTAGACCATCCACTTAACGCTCTTGTTGAGGCTGCTCGCTGCATTGCCGAATCAGGAGAAGAATTGCAAGCTGGCCATATAATTCTTGCTGGTGCCGCTACTGCCGCTGTCGCATTAGCACCTAATCAAACAATCTCCGCCGAGGTTGCCGATTTAGGCAGCTGTTCATTCAAAACTAGTCCATTAGCAGAGAAGGCATAACTTATGATCTATGAAAACACCTTGGCGTATGCTATTGAACAAGACAAATTGGATCCTTTATCGACTTACCGTGAAAAATTTCATCATCCGATCATTGACGGTAAACAAGTGATTTACTTCACCGGAAATTCATTAGGTTTACAGCCTAAAAGTGCCCGTGAATATGTAAATAAAGAACTCGACGAGTGGGCAAAGTGGGGCGTAGAAGGTCATTTTCACGCAGAAAATCCTTGGGTGAGTTATCACGAAATATTAACGCCGGCTTCGGCTCGATTAATCGGCGCGAAAGAATCCGAAGTTGTCTGCATGGGTTCATTGACTAATAACTTACATTTACTTTTTGTCTCCTTTTATCAACCGACAGCAAAACGCTTTAAAATTATCAGCGAAGCAAAAATGTTTCCATCAGATCGTTACTTGTTAGAAACACAAGTAAGGCATCATGGTCTTGATCCCGATGAAGCCATTATTGAAGTTGCTCCGCGAGACGGTGAAAGCCTGATCCGAGAAGAAGATATCATCGCTGCGATAGAAGAACACAGTGACGAGTTAGCTTTACTCTTTTTGGGTGGGATGAATTATTTTACTGGTCAGCTATTTGACATGGAAAAGTTAACGCAAGCCGCCCACAAACATGGTGCACTTGCTGGTTTTGATCTAGCCCATGCTGCAGGCAACGTGCCCCTTGAAATGCATCAATGGAATGTCGATTTTGCCGCTTGGTGTACCTATAAATATATCAATTCAAGTGCCGGCAATGTCGCGGGACTATTCGTTAACGAACGTCATGGCAACAATACCTCTATCAACCGTTTTGGCGGGTGGTGGGGACACAACAAAGAACGCCGATTTTTAATGGAGAATACCTTCGACCCAATGGCAGGTGCTGAAGGGTGGCAAATAAGCAACGCACCCGTTATGGGCATGGCAATACTAAAAGCCTCTTTAGACATTTTTGATCAAGCAGGCATTCATAACTTGCGCAGAAAAAGTATCAAGTTGACTGGTTATTTAGAGTTTATTTTTAATCAAGTACTGGCACAGTTTCCAAATGTGAAGTTGGAAATAATCACACCAACAGATCCACTTAAACGTGGTGCACAACTGTCGATAAAACTCATTGGTACCGATAAAAGCTTCTTCGAGCAACTCACTGAAGCGGGCATTATCACTGATTTTAGAGCGCCAGATGTGATCAGACTTGCACCAGCACCGCTATATAATAGCTTTGAAGATGTCTATAAATTTGGTCACACCTTACAAAAATTACTAACTAACTGGAGTTAATATGAGTCAGGCAGCCAAAACTATTACCGTAGCAGGCGCAGGTCCCGTTGGAGCGCTACTTACCGTTATGTTAGCAAGACAAGGTTATCAAGTAGATTTATTTGAATCACGAGAAGACTCTCGTTGCAGCGACATTTATCAAGGTAAATCTATTAATATTGCCTTGTCTGATCGTGGCTGGTTAGCACTAGAATCTATCGGTATGGCGGAGGAGGTAAAACGCGAAGCTATCCCAATGTACCACCGAGTTATGCACGACCTTGAAGGCAAGTTAACCAAACAAGCTTACGGCAAAGAAAAACAAGCCATTTGGTCAGTATCACGCGCTAAAATAAACGAGCAACTGATTTCATTGGCTGAAAAAGAAGAAAAAGTTTCGCTACATTTTAGTAGTCATGTCACCGATGTTGATTTTGATGAGACTACGGTCACCTTCAACACCAAACAAGGTGAAATCAAACATCACACTGACTTGTTATTTGGTGCCGATGGCGCCTTTTCAAAAGTGCGTAGAAAGATGCAGGAAATCCCGCGCAAGCGTATTAGTTATAGTCTCGAATATATGCCGCAAAGCTATATTGAGCTCAATATCCCTGCCGCAGCTAACGGTAGTCACCAGCTAGAGAAAGAAGCACTGCACATCTGGCCACGTAAAGACTTTATGTTAATTGCTTTACCCAATCCCGATGGCAGTTTTACCTGCACCTTGTTTATGAATCAAGAAGGCGATATTTCCTTTGATGCCTTAACGCAACGCTCAGATGTAGAGAAATTTTTTCAACGTTACTTTAGTGATGCCATGGGTTTGATAAGTGATCCAGTTGACGAATTTATCAGTCGCAAAGCATCTCCTTTATCTTTGGTACATATTTATCCTTGGGTAATTAACGACAACGTCGGCCTTATTGGTGATGCTGCTCATGCTATGGTTCCCTTCTATGGTCAAGGCATGAATTGTGGCTTTGAAGATTGCCGAATACTGAGTGAGTTGGTCGACCAACACAATAATGACTGGCCAGAAATATTGTCTCAATATCAACTGCAGCGTAAGCCTAATGGTGATGCGATTATTGAACTAGCCAAACGTAACTTTATTGAGATGAGTGAGTTGTCAGGTGACGCGAATTTTCAGTTATGCAAAAAAATTGAAGCGAATTTCCATGATCGGTATCCAAAACTATGGGTGCCATTATATTCGATGGTGACATTCTCACCTCATATAGCATACAGTGAAGCATTACGTGTCGGCGATATACAAAAAGCAATTATGGCTCAGATTATGGCACTGCCTAATATAGAAGATCGCTGGCAAGATGAAGATATTTATCAAATGTTGCATGAATTAACTGTCAACACAGACTTAAAAGGAGAGACAACATGAGTTGTCCGCACCAAACAAATTATCGAGCGATGGAAGACTCTATCCATACTGATTTTAAAGAAGACATGTCTTATGGTGACTACTTGTGTCTCGAGAAAATATTATCGGCACAGCAACCGCAAAGTGAGCAGCATGATGAAATGCTCTTCGTTATTATCCATCAAGCAAGTGAATTATGGCTGAAACTGGCAGGTCATGAGCTGAGTGCCGCGATTAAGAACGTTAAAGAAGGAAATTTCGGCCATGCTTTTAAAGTTATTTCCCGAGTCAAACAGATCGTTAGACAGCTAACTCAATCATGGGATATTTTATCGACACTCACCCCGGTTGATTACCTTAAATTTCGCGATGACCTCGGTCGCTCTTCAGGTTTTCAATCATACGGTTATCGAAAAATTGAATTTTTATTGGGCAACAAAAATGCCTCCTTGTTAGCCGTGCATGAAAGTAATGAATCAGTTCATAACGAACTGAAAGACATACTTGAACAGCCTAGCCTCTATGACGAAGTTATCTCCGCATTGCATAACGGTGGGCTGAAAATGGATGCCGAAGTACTAGAACGAGATGTCACCTTACCTTATCAAAGCCATGACTCTGTATTAAACGCTTGGTTGACTGTATATCAAAATTCCGACCAGTATTTTGAATACTATGAGCTAGCTGAAAAACTTGTTGATATAGAAGATGTCATTCAGCAATGGCGATTCAAACATATGTCTACCGTGATGAGAATTATTGGTAACAAAGAAGGCACTGGCGGCTCTTCAGGTGTCAGTTTTCTTAAAAAAGCGTTGGATATCAGCTTTTTCCCTGAGTTATATGCAGTAAGGTCACAGCTATAAAATAGAAAAATTGTGGGTAAAAAGAGAGGGGACTGCTAGCGCTACATTGAATATTTATAATTACTTTAGTTATTATAAATATTCAATGATACCAATTACGCTAATAAATTGATCAGCTTAGACTTGTATTTAAATTTATATCACTACTCAGCTTTATTATTATTTTTTACTTGTTAGAACTGAATTTCGCACTAATGGATTATACGCTCTTGCTTGTCCCAGATGCTTGCTTGCCAATTAGATATCGTGCCAGAAGCTAGACAGGTGTCACAATGCCACTCAATTATGTCTGCAGTGCACGCTGCTTCGATGCTGCCTTCACAAGACAATTGTTCAGCGCGAGTATTGCACTCCAAATCAATATAAATTAGTGGCTGTTTGATATCGCCAGAAACCGATAACACAATTTTGCTTAGAAACTTGAAAACCGTTTTTGCTTGTTCAGTCAGTGCTAGTTCGTTACCTTCGTCGTCGAGGAATTGTCTTAAATCTACTTTTAACGCCATACGTTTTTCAATCATAAAATACTAATGCACCTAACATATACCCGTTACCATTCAAAGTGCAAGATTTCAGTGGGAATTTAAATGACTTTAGGCAAGGAGAATAACTTAAGCATAGTCATTCTATGGTTTGATGATTTAACGCAGTACAATGTCATTTTAAGCCCATCAAATAAGGGCTTGAGCAACATCCGGCATTCAATTATCTAGCGCTAAAGTGACTCTGTGTTTTAGCAAAATATATCGCTCCTTGTTCCGGGGACTGCAATGGCGGCGATATTTGAGCAAACATATCACTATTAAAGTCAGGTTGTAATTGCTGTGCAATACCGCCAATAAGTGAGATTCTTGGTGGTTTTTTCTTGGCCAATAAGTTGATCACCCGTGAAATAAACTCTCGACTTTGATTTAAAAGGTTTTGGGCAATAACATCACCTTCTTTTGCTAGGGCAAAGACAAGTGGGGCAATCGCGCCATAATCACGAGTTGATGCGCCTACGAATGCATTGGCTAATTCACAACCGTTACCACCAAATTTATTGGCAAGCGCTTGGGTTAATGATGTTTTGTCTCCTATATGATCAAAGTCTAATAGCGCAGCATCAACAGCTTGATGGCCCATCCAAGAACCACTGCATTTGTCCGCCATTAAAAACCCATAACCACCAATAAATGACTCCTCACCATTAACCAATGACATCGCACTAAAGCCCGTACCAACAATGACCACTGCACCATCTCCACCTTGATGGGCACCGAGTAAAGCCGTTTTTAAATCATCCGTTAAAAATAGTGCTTTAAAAGGGTGTTGCCAGCCAGCCATTACTTGCTGATATTGTGGTAAATGCAAACCAGCCAAACCAGCTCCAACTACTAACTCTTGCATACAGCTTATCGGTAGTTCCGCTTCATTTAACGCCATTTCAGTCGCAGCAATAATGGAATTGGTCACCGTAGTTAAGCCATGTGAGGGGTTGGCAGGCCCTCCTAAACCAATACCAAGTAATTGACCTGAACTAGACTCAATACGTACTCGACACTTAGTGCCACCGCCATCAACCCCCATAAATAAGGTTTTTTCATCTATTAACATTGTCTATTTCCATAAAAGTTTTTATCATATCGAATCTATTTCGAGTAACGCTTTAACGGTATATTGATTTATTTCACCATGGTTTAAAACACTTGAATAACTATGAAAAGATATCTTTGCATCTAATTGAGCTATAGCGTCTAAGATGGTTCGTGCACTTAACGGATTAATGCTGCCAGCAATAACAACCTCAATTTCATTTTTCGCTAAGCGAATAATATTCACTAAAGAGTTGATTCCCGATAATGCCGAACTAGACTCTCCCCAAACAGTACCACTCGTTAAAACCCGATCAATGTTTAGCTCTATTAACTGCTTTAATGCCTGTTCTCTATTAGGGATGGCATCAAAAGCACGATGAAAGCTCACTTGCAGATTAAGTTGCTGACATAATGACATCAACCTTTTCATGGTGCTCATGGCAACCGCAGTATTTTGTTTATTCAGTGCAGCCAAAACAACACCATCGGCCCCTGCGGCAGCAACCTGTTGTATTTGTTTAATCATTACTTCTATTTCATTTTCGTCATAATAAAAGTCACCTGCTCGTGGGCGGATCATAACGAGTAAACCAGAACGATTTTTAAATGCTTGGCGTGCGAGAATAACAGCATCAATACTAGGCGTTAAGCCATCAAGTTCCATCGAACTGCATAGCTCTATACGATGGGCACCCGCTTGATAGACCTTGTCAATATTCGCCGCCATTTGCACTAAGTCATCGCTGCTAATACAGACCTCAAGACAAACCATTATTGAATACTCAAAGCGCTAATATTGGCTGAAGATCTTGTGTTTACTTCTTGATCGAATTGCAAATCAGTTTCCTTAATTATTCTTGTGGTATTTTTAGCTAACTAATAGCCTTCGTTGTGGCTTTTCTCAAAACAATAAAATACTGGCCGTTAATGATAGTAGCTGCTTTAATTGAACTTGAGTGTTTTTTTTTGTAGTACGATGTAGAGCCTGACGAGGTGGGTTACCAATATTAACTATTAAACATTAAACTTCAAAACTTAATCTTATCTTGGTTCCTTCATTTTCAATCGATTTAATATCAATATATCCGCCATGATCTTCAATAATGCCAAATGAAATGGCCATACCTAACCCTGTGCCACTGCCTACGTCTTTAGTGGTGAAAAAAGGTTCAAACATGCGTTGCAAAGTAGCTTCGTTCATACCGCAGCCGTTATCTTCAAAGCTAAGTACGAGTTTATTGTTATCTTGAAGCATTTTGATAATCACTTTTCCTTCCAGTGTATTTTCAGATAAACGTTTTTCTTCAATCGCCTGACATGCATTAACAATAATATTCATAAAAACTTGATTCAGTTTTGAAGGGAAACAAGTAAATGACGGCTCATAATCAAACTGCGTATCAATAATAATGTCATCATATTGTGTTTGTACTAAATGCACGGTGGATTTCAATAAATCTGATAACTTGACTGTCGCTTGTTTGGCGTCATCAATACGAGCAAAAGTGCGTAAGTCTTCCACAATTGTTTTAATTCGTGTGGTGCCTTCAGCTGCAGTTTTAGTGAGTTCTATCAACTTAGTGAACTTCTCATCAAAGGATTTTAATACTTCGGGCTCTGCATTTTCTCCTCCCGCTAACTGCTTTAAAAAGGATTTAATGACGTTAATCTCATCACTCATCATATAAACAGCGGCATGAGCAAAGTTAGTGGGGTTATTAATTTCGTGGGCAATACCTGCGGTCATGGTGCCAATAGATGCCATTTTGCTCGATTGAAGCAAATGTTTTTGGGTATCTAAAATCTCTTTGTTTTTTGCTTCTACTTCATTTTTTTGTTGGGCAATTTCATGATAAAAATTGGCATTATCCAATGCTATCGCTATTGTTGAAGTCAGTGTTTTAATCATCTCTTGTTGATGTTCGTTATAAGCATTTTTTTGATAACTTTGTATCGTTAACACACCAATAATCTTTTTTCCTATCACTAACGGCCAATACATAACCGACTTCACCTCTTTACCCACAATAGGTTTGGGTTTGAGTGAAGAATCGAAATAACGAGAGAAATCTTCTTCATAATCATTCATGACCATTGATTTTTGGTGTTCAAGACACCAAACAGCAGGTCGATTATTATCTGTCAGCTTGACAATAAATTCAGGTAATCGCACCTTGTTTTCAATTGGGTATTCAAAGCTAATATGTTGATGTCCATGGTCATAAATACCAATGCAAAACACATCAACCTGCATCAAGGTTTTTAAATGTTTATATACGGTATCCATTAATTTATCTAACTCTAAATTGGCACTAATTTCACTGCTAATATCACTCAATACTCTTATTGTATTATTAGACTGCTTAAGCGCTGATGTGCGTTCTGCAACTTTACTTTCTAACTGCGCATTAATACCCTGTTCAAAAAGTACGTTTTTTCGTTGTGAGCGAATAAACAAAAGAACTAGACACAGTAAAAATACGCCATATAAGCTATAAGCCCACCATGTTTTCCATGGTGGTGCTAATACGGTAATGTCTAGTGACACTCCCTCTTCATTCCAATAACCATCCGCATTGCTCGCTTTTACTCTAAAGGTATAATCACCGCTAGGTAGATTTGTATAAGTCGCTCGACGATTTTTATAATGGCTATTTACCCAATCCTTATCCCAGCCAACTAATTGATATGAAAATTTGTTTTTTTTAGTATTGGTGAAATGTAAAGCGGAGAATTCGAACGTTAAAATATTATCTTGATGTGAGAGCACTATTTTTTTTGTTAAGTTTATAGCGGTATCCAAAGTAAAATGTCGAGACTTACTTAGTGCCTCCACCTTGTTTTCAATAATAGGTACCGTTCGATTTAGTAACAACATGTCCGTGATAACGACTCTGGGCGGCTGCTTATCCTCGATTATATTTTTCGGATCAAATTTATTAAAGCCATTAAAACCACCAAAATACAACTCTCCTTTTGAATTTTTATAAGCGGCATTCGAATTAAACTCATTTCCTTGTAGGCCATCACCAACATCGTAATTTTTAAATACACCTGTCTCCGGATTAAATTTTGATAAGCCCTTATTTGTACTGATCCATAGGTTATTATTATTGTCTTCCAATATGCCATAAACAGCATTATTGGCTAAGCCATCTTTTTCATTAAAGTGTGTAAATATCCCTGTTTTTATATCAAATAAATTAAGCCCTCCGCCATAGGTGCCTATCCAAAGTCGATGTTTACTGTCTTCAAAAAGGGTGAGTACTTCATTATCACTTATACTGCTTGCATTGTTTTTATCAAATAGATAATGAGTAAATGACTGAGATTCAGGATGAAATAAGTTTAAACCACCACCAAAGGTTCCAACCCAAATATTACTTTGACTATCCTCAAAAATAGTAAATAAATCAGAATTGCTAATACTTGCAGGGTCTGATGTATTATATTGGTAACTTACCGCTGCTAACGTTTTAGGGTTAAAAATTAAAACGTCCCCCATTGCTGAACCGAACCAAAGGTTGCCTTGATTGTCTTCAATAATAGACCTCACAGAGCCCCTTAGAGCGTTGTCGCCTTTAAATATGACCTTGGTAAAATCATTCGTTTGATAGTTATATTTATTTAACCCGCCCCTTGTTCCCACCCATAAATTTTTATTGCTATCAAACTTTATCGACATAACATTATTATTACTTAAGCTACTAGGCACATCAGCACTATGACTATAACTTTCAAATACCTGGGTTTTAGAATCAAAGCGATTGAGACCTCCGCCTATGGTACCAACCCAATAATTCCCATAACTATCTTCGGTTATTGCACGAACATCATTTTGACTTAAGCCTTTATTTTTACTACCATTATATCGGTAATGGCTAAACACCTTTGAGCTAGGGTTAAAACGATTAAGTCCGCCGCCTAATGTACCAATCCATATATTCCCCTGCTTATCTTCTGAAAAAGTGAAAGGAATATCATCACTTATGGTACTCAAGTCACTAGGGTTATATAAATAGTGATTTAATGAATGAGTACTGGATTCATATCGGTAAAGACCTTGACCAAAAGTGCCTACCCAGAGATAACCTGAACTATCTTCCTTAATAAAGGTAATATTTTCATGGCGTAAACTATCCATATCATTCGAAAAAGATGACTGAAAAACCTTACTTTTAGGGTCAAACTTATTTAATCCGCCACCAAAAGTACCTATCCATATATGCCCGCTCTTGTCTTCAGTAATAGTATGAACATAATTACTCGTTAAACTTTTAGGATTATTTGAATCGTGATAATAATGCGTAAACTGATGATTTTTAGTATTAAAGTGAAACAGTCCTCTGGTTTTTGTTCCAATCCATAAAGAGCCTTTTTTATCTTCGATTATTGCAATAATACGTCCGTCTGAGACTGTGTCTTGATGATCATTTAAATGATATTGTTTGAATGTACCTAATAAAGCATCAAATAAATAAAATGCTCCACCGATTGTAGCAATCCAGACATTATTACGACTATCAACAACAACCGAACGAATATGATTTTCTAAAGGCGAAGTCGTATCGACTGAGTAATGGCTGAATTTTTCAGTTCGTGGATTAAATTTATTAAGTCCGCCTCCTTGCGTACCTAACCAAAGATTACCTTGATTGTCTTCATCAATAGCAAAAACAAGATTACTTGAAATTGAATCAGGGTCATTAGGCTGGTGTTTAAAGGTTCTGAATGTGTAACCGTCAAAGCGACTTAGACCATCTTCCGTACCGGCCCATAAGAAACCTTGTGAATCGATGAATGTTGAAAAAACATTACTTTGCGCCAAGCCATCTTCAACTGAAAAGCGCTCAAATTTTATATTACTTTCAGCCTCCGATGCTAAAGCAGCATAGATAAAAAAATGACTAATCAAAAATATAAAAAATAATCGAGTGATAAGCAAAAGCATTAAACTTACAGGAAATAATATTTATTAAGTGTAGTCTACGATAGGAAATAACCGCTGTGTTAACAGTTAAATTATCAGAAAATAATTATTTCACATTACCGTTATCGAATTCATTACCAATGATTAAACATCCCCGCTAATATCCGCAAAAAATTATCACTAAAAATGAAAAATAAAGAGCCAAACGGCTCTCTAATCAATTTCAACTATACCCGTTACCATTCAAAGTGCAGGATTTCAGTGGGAATTAAAATGACTTTAGGCAAGGAGAATAATTTAAGCATAGTCATTCTATGGTTTGATTATTTAACGCAGTATAAAGTCATTTTAAACCCATCGAAGAAGCGTTTGAGCAACATCACTTCATCGTTGCTGTGATTTATAATGGCGCTACATGGATGTAGCTTATTAGAGAATGCAGGAGCTTATTCTCCTGAACAACCATTATTTCATCACAGCGCCTTGAATTGAAATTACTCAAACACTCTGAAACATGCATCTTGAATGGTAACGGGTATATATAGTTTATTACCTTTTGGCTTTAGCAAGATTCAGCGCAACGTCTTCAATCATATCTTCCTGACCGCCGACGGTTTTCATACGCCCAAGTTCCATTAATATTTCTTCACTAGGTACACCGTATTTTTTCGCTGCCCTTTGTGCATGTAAGAGAAAAGAGGAATATACCCCTGCGTATCCTAAGACTAAGGAATCACGATCTACTCTGATGGGTCGATCCATCATAGGCACAACGATTTCTTCCGCTACAGCCATTAACTTAAATACGTCGGTATTGGTATTTGCGCCCATTCGTGTGACTACCGCGTTAAAGACTTCAAGGGGAGTATTACCTGCTCCGGCGCCAAGTCCTGCCGCTGATGCGTCTATACGATTTGCGCCGGCAGCAACTGCTGTCAGCGAATTTGCTACACCTAAAGCCATATTATGATGACCGTGAAAACCAATTTCCGTCTCTGCTTTCAAACCTTCACGCAATGTTTCAATACGGGCTTGCACATCGTCTTGCAGCATATATCCCGCAGAATCAGTACAGTAAATACAATTTGCTCCGTAACTTTCCATCAACTTGGCTTGCTTGAGCAACTCTTTCGGCTCCAACATGTGTGCCATCATTAAAAAGCCGACGGTATCTAGTCCTAGTTGGCGAGACAAACTAATATGCTGTTCAGTGACATCGGCCTCAGTGCATTGTGCCGCGACTCTTATGGTATTGACACCGTATGAATGTGCCATACGTAAATGGTCAACCGTTCCTATTCCAGGTATCAACAATACAGAGATTTTGGCCTGTTTCATTTTTGGCACAACAGCGGCTAAATACTCTTCGTCGGTATGCGCGGCAAAACCGTAGTTGACTGATGCCCCACCTAAACCATCGCCATGCGCAACTTCTATTCGTTCGACGCCTGCATCGTCAAGAGCGGTTGCTAAACGTACCATTTCATCAATGGATATTTGATGGCCCTTTGCATGCATACCATCACGTAAACACATATCATGCAGCTGAATTTTTCGACCTTGTAGATTCATGATTTATCTCCCTTGCTCAGCATTTTTTGCGCTAACATTTCTGCCGTACGTAAGGCCGAGGCCGTCATAATGTCTAAATTACCTGCGTAGGTAGGTAAGTAATCGCCTAAGCCTGAAACTTCGAGAAAAACCGATACACGATTTCCGTCAAATACAGGACCATTCTTTAAACGATAACCCGGCACATACGCTTGAACCTGTTCGATCATAGCCAGGATTGATTGGGTAATAACCGCTTGATTTGGCTCGTCCTCGGTCAAACAATGCACGGTATCTCGCATCATTAGTGGCGGTTCAGCGGGATTAAGCACAATAATAGCTTTACCCTTTTTTGCTCCACCCACAGACTCAATAGCGCTAGCAGTGGTACGGGTAAATTCGTCGATATTTTTACGCGTACCTGGCCCTGCTGATTTTGAGGCAATAGTAGCGACAATTTCACCGTAAGACACCGCTTGTATTTGGCTGATGGCCGCAACTATCGGGATAGTTGCTTGACCACCACAAGTCACCATATTCACATTGGATTCATCTGTTGCGAGTAATGCATCAAGATTGACTGGTGGCACACAAAATGGTCCGATAGCGGCAGGGGTCAAATCTATAACAACCACACCATGGCGGGCTAATTTTTCATTATTCTCAGCATGCACGTACGCAGAGGTAGCATCAAAAGCTATCTGAATATTGTCTGCTTCGATATGTGGTAATAAACCATCAATACCGAGTGCTGTGGTTTTCAGTCCTGCGGCCCTAGCTTTTGCTAAACCATCAGAGTCTTCATCGATACCTACCATCCATACCGGGTTAATATTTTGACTGCGTAATGCTTTAATCACTAAATCAGTGCCGATGTTTCCTGAACCAATTAATGCCGCGTTAATTTTTTTGGCCATGTTATTTACTCCGCTACAAATTTGAATGCTGCACTGCCGATACCTTCAATTTCAACGCGCATATCATCGTCTGCTTTACAGGGGATCATTGCCGCAAGTGAGCCTGACAAGATAATATCTCCTGCTTTCAAAGGAATATCATATTCACTTAGCGTGTTAGCTAACCATGCCACACAATTTAATGGTGAGCCTAGCGCTGCACTACCTTGCCCAGTAGCGACTACTTCACCTTTGTTTTTGATGGTCATCTGACAGTTTTCAAAATCTACCGTTTTGGGATCAACACCTTGCTCACTCATAACAAAAATGCCGCAAGAGGCGTTATCCGCCACTGTGTCTTGGATCTTGATTTGCCAATTATCAATACGCGAATCAACAATTTCAAAACAGGCAAAAACCTGTTCAGTCGCCGCTAATACATCATTCGCTGTCACATTAGGTCCAACCAAATCATCTTTTAACTTAAAAGCGATCTCACCTTCAGATTTGGCCTGAATAAGTGCTTTATTCAACACAATTTCGGCACCAGACGGGTAGTACATGGTATCGGTTAAAAAACCAAAATCTGGTTGATGTACACCTAACATTTTTTGCACCACTTCACTGGTCAGGCCAATTTTTTTGCCGATAACTTTTTCACCTTTGTTCAGGCGAATGTCTAGGAAAGCGAGGGAAATACGATAAGCGTCATCTATCGTTAGATCAGGATATTGAGTGGTTAATGGCTTAAGCGTTTTCCGTTCATCCATGGCTTCATTTAGGTTAAGAGCACATTGCTCTATCTGTAATGCTTTCATTGGTAATCATCCTAAGCTGAAAATAAATTAAAATTGCTATTCGTACTTTACTTGAGTAGTTTAAGTAACAATAATTGAATATATTCGACGATTTGATTCAAAAAACTTATCAATAATAGAGAGCAAGAGTATGGGCAAGAGCCAACTGAGCATTAATCACTTAAAAATGATTTACACCATTGTTGATTCAAATACAGTAAAAGAAGCCGCTGAAAAACTTTTTATTACTCAGCCCGCCTTGACCAACAGAATTAGAGAGGCCGAACGACGTCTTAACATTAACCTATTTGTTCGATGTCGACGCAAGCTTATTATTACTACCGCAGGCAAACGTTTACTGCAATCAGCTAAAAAAATTCTTGAGGAACTTGAACGTGCCGAATACGATATTACCCGTTTAAGCGATGGTATTGATCAAGTACTGCGTATCGGCCTTCCCCACTATGCCTCTTTCAAGTGGTTACCCGATGTGGTCAGTTATTTTCAAACAGAACTACCTAATATTGAACTAGAAATCACCGCTGAAGCAGCAACAAGCCCGCTTGATTTTCTCTATAATGGTGATGTCGATATCGCCTTAATCTCCAGCAAAGATAAACAGTTAGATATTAATAAAAGCGAATACGAGACCATTTTCATTTTTCAAGACCAACTCTGTGCCTGTGTGTCGGCACAACATACAAAGGCGCAACAGCCTTTTATGAGTGCTGATGATTTTTCAAGTGAAACCTATATTACTAACTCTACCGTACCGGAAAAAGATCGCGAATATGAGCTGTTTTTTAAACCGAACAATGTTTTTCCCAACAAAGTGGTGCAGGTAGGTTTCAATGAAGCAATCGTTGAGTTGGTTAAAATGAATATGGGAGTCACTATTATTTCTAAACAATTGATAGCGCCCTATTTATCTGACGGTAAAATTAAAACGATGCCATTAGGAGACAAAGGATTAGACATATATTGGCATCTGGTTTATCTAAAAAACAGCAATGTGACAAAACCAGCAAAATTACTAACAAATGTTCTCAAAAAACATTCAAGTAAAAAAATCACTTAGCTTTAGGGCCCTTGGAGTCGTATTTAAATATAGTAGATAGTGACTCCTTCAATGGAATAACAAGCATTATAAAAATTAACTTTAACGACTCTCCTCGCTAATAATTAAGTGATATTGATCGTTTGAAATAATAGAAGTTATGAGACTAATCTCTATTGCTATCCATATAACTTCTCACTTTATCCAAACCAGGTAAAAGCTCTTTAAAAACGTCAACGCCTAATGTACTTACTGTGTCTTCGTATAAGGGAGCTATCGCTTGAATTGCTTGACTAAAGGCTTGCCGACCTTCATCGGTAATTTTAACGAGTTTGCCTCTGCCATCATTAGGATCTGGCTCGATAACAATATAGTTTTTAGCGGCAAGTTTTTGTAGCGTATTGGTCATTGATGGGCGAGCAACTTGAAAAATGTCAGCTAACTCTGCCGGGCTTTCCATGCGACTCATATGACACATATGGCTAAGTACGCCAAAGTGAGACGTTTGCATACCATCAGGAAGAGCACGCTCCATACGTGCTCGTGAGAGTTGCTCTATGATTGTGATATTACGAAAAAATGCCATGATAGGACCAACTGATTGATCACCCTCATTATCTTTTGACATTTTCTCTCCTGTTTAGGCGGTTATTAACGCAGACTCTAATGGCCAGCGTGGGCTTGGCTCCACCTGAGGACAATACCCTATTCGCGCTAACATTTGAATCCTATTCGGCTGTTTTATCCCTAATAAATTGTGAATGACTTGATACTGCTCAGCCATTTCTGGAAACTCTTGTAAGGTTTGACTTACTGGTTGCATACCGATATTTAAAGCGGTCGCTTGCAAGTTCAATCTAACATAATCACGTCCAGCCTGTAATTGCTCTTGACGGGTATTAGTCTTTGTTGTTATCCAAACATAAGCCATTGAGGTATCGAATTTTTCTTTAAACATAGACAGGGCTTGAACATTCATAGAGTTATTAGGATCTCTCATGCCTTCGCGTGTCATAACTCCAACTTTGTTAAGCAACTCCATTGGTGCACCTTTCATTGAAATACCGTCGGGGTTTGCTTCAATTTCAGCACGACCAATCCTCATTAGATCGACGCTTTCCCGTAGTGTTTTTGGTGTTTTCATTTCAATACTTAAACCTTGATAACTAATCTCTCTAATTTTGTTAACAATATTACTATCGCTACTGCCACTTGACTGACTTGTTGATAACAAGGTTGCCATAGAAGATGAACTAATTTCTGTGGTGGTATCAAAATCTACTTTAGAAGAGCGACGATTAAATACTTGCTCAAACAGGGGATCTATTTTGATATTAGTTGATTTTTCCAAAGTAAATTTAGCAATACGTTGATTATTCAACCTTGGCTGCGGTTCACCATCAGGGAAACTTTCAACAGTAACCTGATAACCCAAATTATTGGCGGCCATAACAAATAATTCGGTAAAACAGCCCAAACCTATCGTTATTTGGCGATCATAAGGGTCTGTATGAGGTAAGCGACGTTCTAAATCACAATATAAATCCATACTATTTTGATTATTAAAGTGTACCTTCCATGGCTGGCGATTATGAGGGTTAGGCGCGAGAATCGCGTAGGCAAGAGCATCTAAGCGAGGATCACCGTAACCTCTACCTGCACGTTGCCAAGGTTCAAAAACTTTTGTGGGTGTTCGGGTGTTAAACCATAAACCACTCGCAGCAATTCCTGTTACAGCAACTACTGCACTACCGGTTTTTAAAAACATTCGTCTATTCATATTATTCAACTTCTCGCTTAAGTAGTTAGACACCTAACCAATATAGTTAGCTACCTAACTATATTCAAGAAATATATTTAAATTTATTTAATTTTTTGAAAAAATGGAATTTTAAACCATGGAAAAAAAGCAGTGTGCCTTTATCTTACATCCTTAATTATCAACTAATTACATTACACGAGCGCTAGCTAGCAATTATTAAGAGGAAATTTAGTTGGATTAATAAAAATATTGCTTATTTATAGCGAATTTTTAAGATTGTGCTTTACCGTAGGGTAAGTTGAAAGCTTTAGCGATAAGATATGCCGTCATAACAAATGATGGTCTTTTAATAAAATAGACTACAATGGCTAACGTTTCAGCGATAAATAATGCGATTAGAAATGAGCCAATTGATTTTTCAATTAAGGTTAATGCATTGTTGTCTGCTACTAAACAACCGCCTGCTGCAACGGCTAATAAAACAACAACAAAACGAATTAACCATGTACGTTTCAAAGTATCTAAAGAGCTATCAGCTGATTTGTTATCTGCAATTGTCTTCATATATATTCCGATAAATTAATGCATTAAAAGAAACGTATTTAAGCATACCTTAAAGTCGCTTCATCTTATAGAAGCCTAGGGTAATAATATATATCTATAAGATCAATCAATGATCTTAAGGTAGTAAAGTTTAGGAACAATTATGGTTGATACGTCTATGCCTCCCGCAAGCTCATTATAATTTTTCAATCAATAACTTAGTATATAAGTCTTGTAAACCACCTTTAATGCATCAGTGGAGAAATTCTCAGTATTGAAGTGACTTTTATTAATTCAGTAATCTATTCAAGATGCAGGTATAACTACCGCTTATCCATTTATTTTGCAAGCTTATAAAGCTTGTAGTATAAATAATATACGGATATTGCCTTTGGTACTGTTTTTACAATGTCTGCTATGTAAAACCATAAAACACCAGACTTTAAGGAAGATGAATGGCATACATAAAAAGTTTTGTTATTATTTTAGCCTTTTTTAGTCACGTACTTAGTGCTCAGCACATAAATATTGTTACTGAGAATTTACCACCCTTTCAAATTGTGCAAAAAAATAAAGAAGTCACTGGCCTGGCAACTGAGATAGTAAAGGAGGTCTTCGCTAGAACAAATTTTAGCCACGACATAACCGTTAGTGACTGGTCAATCGCCTACAAACAGGCGCTAGAAACAACGGATGTTTGCATTTATTCTATCGTACGTCTGCCATTTCGCGAGTCCCTGTTCCAATGGGTAGGTCAAATTACCAGCGCAAGCACTTCTTTTTATTCATTACGTGAAAAAAACATTGTGTTAAGTAGTTTTGATGATGCATTCCAGTATCGGGTCGCGGTAATTGAAAACTATGCATCACACCACTTTTTGCTGAAGAAGGGTTTTAAAAAGAATAAAAATTTATATGTATTGAACAACTACAACGCTTTATTACAAATGCTTGAGGTGAGGAGAGACAGCATAGACTTAGTTTTGCTTAATGACGAGATCCTTATCAATAAACTTGACTCGCCTAGTAAGATGAAAAAATACCGCAAGCACCCTGTGATCAAAGACTTTAGATTCGATTTTTACCTGGCATGCAGTTTAAAAACTTCACCTGCTGTTGTGCAGCAATTGTCAGCATCATTACAAAGCATGAAAGCGGACAACAGCTTGCAAAAGTTAACTCAGAAATGGCAGGCACGTTTGGTCAGTGGTCAACAAAATTAATAAATTCCCTCTAAATAATAGTGAGCATTTTTTAAGATACTTCTTTATCCAATAATTCCATTAAACCAACCAATGCTGCGAAAAGGACAGCACCAACAGGCCAAACAATCCAAGTTACGCCCCAGTCCATAGTCCACAAACTCCAACCAAGGTATATCGCCGTTAACAAAGGCCAGTAAAATGCAGCAAACTTCTCTGCACGCCTTGTCAGCCTACTTTTTTCTGTCTCTATAGAGCTATCTTTTAGAATATTGTTGTAGGCTTCATATTTAGCTGAGACAGGAGTCACAATGTAAATTCCTGTTGCTATGATGAGTATCAGCACAATTAACATCATTAAAATTAGATCTGAGCCACCGAAAGACATGCTGACAATCATCAGAGGCACAAAACTGAAAATGAACATGAATATTCCGACGGATAATCTTAGATTATAGGTAACTCTGAATTCCTGTAGTTTTTCTTTAAAAACGCTATGCACACCATAGGCGAGTTCAAATTTATCATTTTCTATCGGAGCGATGTCATTCTCATATTGGTTGATCCTGATAAAAAAGCTTATTCCAATAGAGACCATTATCAATATACTTACCACGCCTATCGCTGCTGCAACATCGCTTGTCAGATTCAATCGATTTGTTTCAGCCATTGCCAAAAAGAAAAACAGTGGGATTACTGAACAAAGACAAAGCACAACCCCTTTAGTGACTAGGCCAGCCACTTCCATTTTACTGTCAACATACTTCGATGATTGCTCTAAACTAATTTGGGTAAGACCCGGATCTGTAGCTTCACCTGGGGAATCAAATTCTTCAATATCATCCTTTAATAAAAAGTCAGTTGAAACGTCAAAAATCTCCGCTAACATAATTATTCTATTTAAATCCGGTATGCTGTTAGCGCTTTCCCATTTAGAGACTGACTGTCTAGAGATATTCATCTTTTCAGCTAGCTCTTCCTGCGACCAGGCCAATTGTTTTCTTAATCTGATAATTTTATCTGCTAATATCACAAGGTTCATTCCTTTATTTGTTATTGAGCGGTAAGCATAGGAAATCCGCGAGTTGCAGACCAGCAAGTCAAGTTGTTAATTTGTCAACCAGCGGTTGCAACTAAGACCATTTAGTCAATTTAACGATTTCTTTCGTGGTTAGCAAGTTAGTTTTTCCATTTGAAAATAGCTAAGGACAAATTGGATGTTAGAGTATTCTGTCTACAAATAAATCATAAAATTAATGAGTGAAATAGCCACTATCGTATCAAAATTATCATTAGATTCGGTGATTTGTGTTTATCAGGAAAGTCCGCAAATGTATAAAAGTGAGCATTAATTAAATTTAAAATATGTAAACTAATGCTAGTAAAAGTTAACTTACTTGAATAGTTACCTGAAGGATTACCTGAGCTTAATTTCGAGGGATAGCCGCCCCCATGAGCGCGATGGTTTGCTGAAAAAGCCAACTGGATTTATCGCTCAGATCGACAATGACATCAAAGTGATTACGGCCAACAATTTCTTGGTACTGAACCTCGAATCCTTGAGTGTGAAGCTTTTCAGACATTATTTTACTTTGTCGCTTAAATTCGCTCGTCTCATTATCGCCAAAAGCAATAACAATAGGTACTGGCTTTGGTAAAGGTAACAGTAGCGGGCTATTTTTTTTGGCTTCAGTAACATCCATTTTCAATGGGTCATTCACGTAGGTATCTAGCAATGGCTGCAGGTCGTAAACACCACTAACAGCACAAACGCCTTTGATGACATTACCTGAGTAACGACCTTGATAACCATCAACATAATCTGACCAATCGGTTTGTAACATCATCATGGCCAAATGAGCACCTGCGGAACTACCACAAACATAAATTTGTTCAGGGTTGTAACCAAATTTGACCGCCTCTGCGTATAACCAGCTAATGGCTTGTCGGTTTTCTGCAACTATTTCAGTTAAACTCGCTTCAGGGGCGAGGGTGTAATCAAGTACCGCAAAGTGAAAACCATGTTGTTGAAAATTTGTCGCGGCAAATGACGACTCCTCCTTACTCAATTCTTGCCAATAACCACCATGGATATACACCATCAAGCGATTTTGTGGCGATTGACTTGGCATATACAAATCAAGACGTTGGCTTTCTTTCTCACCGTATTGTAAGTCAGCATGCAGGGTGTTTTCGGTATTGGCTAGCGCCTTGGCTTTATCGCTCAGGCTAATATATTGCTGAATATAAATATTAATATCATCAATACAACTGCTAGGGGAATATTCTCGATTTAACCAGTCCAGGTCAGATTGATTGGTCTTTGTCATTTATCACAACTCCATTATTTACTGCTTTGCTTCGCTCGGGATATAGCCAAACTATTTGAAGATGTCTGTTTTGTTTCTTGCATGAGAAAAGTTGCGACTTCAAAGTGTTTGTTCATACAGTTTGAAGTCGCTTGGGCATCTATTACTTAATTACTTTGCTTAACGGTATTCGCTTTTAAAACGAAAAGTTAATTCGAACAAAGTAACTCATACCGTCAAAGCCATAAGGCAGCGCTCGCACTGGATATTTAAATGCTCCGGCAGTAATAAAATCTAATGCCTCATCTTCACCTAATTCATCAGGTGTGACATCAAATATATTGTCTATACCTGCGACCACTTGGAAGGTATCTGTTAACTGATAGGCTAAGTTAAAATCAATCAGTACAGCCGACTCAACCGTACTGGTAGGTTTAAACTCTCCCGTAGGTGATAAGAAGTCAGGTAAACCAATATGATCATTACCAAAATAGACGACGTCAGTCTCACCAAAGTAGTTAGCACGAAGGGTAGAACTCCATTTATCGCGGTCATAATTTAAAGTGAATGTCGCTCTTTCTTTTGGTTGACCATCTTCTAAGAAGCTTCGTTGCAGGGCATCAAGAGATATTTCTTCAGGGATTCCTTCTGGACTGTTGACGCTGTCAACTTCTGTTTCATTAAGGTTACCAGCAAAAGTAGCACCAAATGTCCCGCCACTCAGTGATGTCTCATAACTGACGATCAAATCGACTCCCTTGGTGGTAGAGTTGACTGAATTGGAAAAGTAGTTTGCTTGATCTGCTCCTGTAGCGGTTAATGCAGCAGCTGCCTCCGGGTTAAATGCTACGTCGTCAGGGCCCAGCATACTACCTAAAGTAATGCGGTCTTCTATTTTTATATGGTAAGCATCAACGGTAATAGATATTTCATCGGTAGCCTGATAAACAAAACCGATACTCGCATTTTGAGCTGTTTCTAGCTCAAGTCCATCTACACCTAAAGCGACAGGAAAATCTGAGCCAGCCGTAGCAGTAAATGAAGGAGATAATACTCCGCCTGCACCTAAATTAGTCGTAAAAGCAGTATAGGCACTTTGTTGCAATGAAGGCGCTCTAAAGCCCGTTGATACCGCACCACGTAGTGCAAAATCATCAGTCACTTCATAACGGCTTGAAAGCTTGCCAACAAGATCATCGCCAGAGTCAGAGAAATCTTCATAACGTACTGCAGCACCAATATTCCACTTATCAGTAATATAGGTCTCAACATCTAAATAAACCGCATAACTATCTCTACTTGCCTTTGCTACCGTGTCAGGCCTTAATCCTGGATAAGCCTGAAAACCACATTCAGCAAATGTGCCAGGGTCGATAACGGATGGAAATGAGCTGCTAGTATTCGCAAGACCACAAGCATAAGATGCTTCTTCTCCCGCTACAATTTCATAATTTTCATCACGATATTCCACGCCAAAAGACACGTATAGCGGCTCATCTGCACCAAAATCTACTTCTCCTGAAACATCGGCGTTAAATGTCGTTTGATCGAAACGAAAGCCACCTGAATAGCCAGCAGTAGGGCCAGCATTAGCAGCTATTTCTGTATCACTTGCGCTTGGGTTGTTTGCTAAATACTCTGCAGCATATGAGGCGTTAATTGTATTGAGAGAATCGAAATCATATTGGTTTCTACCATGAACTAAAGAAACATCAAATCTCCAATCATCATTTATATCTCCGCGAATGCCCGTTGCTAATGAAATGTCTTCGGCTTCGTTATCAATACGGGGTAAAAAACCGTCAGGGTAAACTTGCGGAACATTTTGACTCGCAGAGTCAAATGATCTAAAAAAGCCGTTACCCAGCGCGGTACGATTAGAATAACCACCAAAAGAATAAAATTCTGTCTCTTCACCTAAAGGAATTGCCATATTGTAGAATACGGAGACAAATTCTGAGGCCGCATTGCCTTGTGCCCATCTGACCGTATCAGACAATTCACCCGCTGGAGTGGTTGATGAACCTGATTTATCTTTTTGGGCTCTATTGGTGCCATCATAATCTCGATACTCAAATGACAAGTTGATAAAACCGCCATCATCTCCTATATCAAAACCACGGTTCAAACCTAGGGTTAGTTTCTCGCCATCCCCTTCACCGGTTGCACCTGCTTGAATGAATCCAGTGGTAACACCTGTGCTGTCGTTCAACATTAAGTTGATTACACCTGCGATGGCGTCCGAACCATACTGCGCAGCAGCACCATCTCGTAAAACCTGAACATTACTTAAAGCAATAAGGGGAATAGCATTCATGTCTGTGCCTGCGGCTCCAGCGCCAACAGTGCCATTAAGGCCAAAAATAGCCTGATTATGACGTCGCTTACCGTTAACCAAAACTAAAGTTTGATCTGGCTGCAAACCTCTGAGTGTCGCTGGACGAAACAGATCTGAGCCATCGGATACTTGTGTACGGGTAAAGTTAAAGGAGGGAGCGGTCGCTTGTAAACTTTGTCCAAGTTCAGTAAATCCACTTTTTGTCAGTGTTGACGCATCTATTATATCAATAGGCACAGAAGACTCTGTTGCCGAACGATTAGCAACTCGTGAGCCTAATATTGAAATCTTTTCAAGATCTTCACCCGATTTCTCTTGAGTTACATCTTCTTGAGCGAATGTTGCTGAGCTGCCAAGTGCGAGTGCTATGGCAAGTGTTAATGAATGAGCTTGGAACTTTTTCTTCATGAGTATTTCCCTTGTTTCTTATTTTATTATATTTTTATCTCGACTAACAATTTACTACTGACTTGCGACATGTAAATGCTTTCCCTTGAAACAAAACTGATAACATATCTTTTCAATGTATTAACAGCATACGTCAAAATAAAGATAAAATTTAATTTTTATTTATTAAATATTATTTATTAAATGATAATTTTTTTGAATGCTTTCAGTAGTAATGTCATATTAATATTACATTGTTTTTAGATGGCCTAAGATGTTCATTTTTAATACTTTAGCACTAGGTAGCACGCTTAAGTGTCTAAAAATCCACCTGATTATATTCCTAGGAGTTAACTGATACGCAGTTAACTCAGGTCAATAAGACGGCAACTATAGACATTTAACAAGCTGTAACAAAATACTGCCATTTGAACCATTGAGCATTGGTGCAAGCCATAGTTTTGTATAGATCACTTCTGCTACACTATCGTTTACCTGATAATGTAAATTAATTGTGAATTTTCTGTCGAACTTCTTCGGCGAAACATCAATTCTACCAGCGAGTATCTCAATGAATAAAAATGTAATTTTATTAACTAGTGTCTTAGCCACAAGCATATTGGCAGCCTGTTCAGGTAACAGCCCAAAACAAGCAACAACCACGGTTAGTAGTACCGCACAACAAGCAATTAGTATTAGTTACCCGACAAGCAAAAAAGGTGATGTGGTTGATAACTACTTTGGTACAGACGTAGCCGATCCTTATCGCTGGTTAGAAGATGATCGTAGTGAAGAAACCGGTGCTTGGGTTGCCGAAGAGAATAAAGTCACTTTTGATTATTTGGCACAAATTCCTTACCGTGATCAACTTAAATCTCGCTTAACTGAATTGTGGAACTATGAAAAAGTTGGCGCACCTTTTAAAGAAGGCGATTACACCTACTTCTACAAAAATGACGGTTTACAAAACCAATACGTAGTTTATCGCCAGAAAGGCGATGAAAAAGCTGAGTTATTTTTAGATCCTAATACCTTTAGTGAAGACGGTACCACTTCAATGGGGCAATTAAGCTTTTCTAAAGATGGCTCTATTGCAGCGTATGCAATTTCAGAGGCAGGAAGCGATTGGCGTAAAATTATCATTATCGATGCAGTGACTAAAGAAGTACTTGAAACACCATTAATTGATGTTAAATTTTCTGGGATTTCTTGGTTTAAAAACGAAGGTTTTTATTACTCAAGTTATGACAAACCCAAAGGCAGCGAATTATCAGCCAAAACAGATCAACACAAACTTTATTACCATCAGTTAGGACAAGCCCAAAAAGATGATGCGGTAATATTTGGTAGTACTGCAGAAGAAAAGCATCGATATGTGGGCGGAAATGTAACTGAAGACAATCGTTACTTACTTATCTCGGGGTCAAAATCAACTTCAGGTAATAATCTTTATTTAAAAGACTTAAGCAAGCCAAATAGCCCATTAGTCACAGTTTCTGATAACTTCCTTGGTGATACTTACCTAATTGAAAACGAAGGTGACAAGTTATTCTTAGTAACCAACATTGATGCACCAAATAAAAAAATCGTTACGGTTAATGCTAAAGCACCTGCACGTGAAAACTGGAAAGATTTAATTGCTGAAACAGAAAACGTATTAAGCGCTTCTACTGGTGGTGGTTTTTTCTTTACAGAATATATGGTTGATGCCATTTCAAAAGTGTATCAGTACGACTACCAAGGCAATAAAGTGCGTGAAATTGATTTACCCGGTGTAGGCAGCTCTTCTGCTCTTTCAGGTGAGAAAGACGACAGTACTTTATATTACTCGTTTAGCAACTATAAAACGCCCGGTACTATCTATAGCTTTAATATCGACAAAGGTGCTAGTGACGTTTATAAAAAATCGGGGGCTAAGTTCGACAGCAATGCGTTTGAATCTAAACAAGTATTTTATCCTTCAAAAGACGGCACTAAAGTACCGATGATTATTACTTACAAAAAAGGTATTGAGCTTAACGGTAAGAACCCTACACTTTTATACGGTTACGGTGGTTTTAACGTTAGTTTAACCCCTCGTTTTAGCGTGACTCGTGCTGTTTGGTTAGAACAAGGCGGTATTTATGCAGTCGCTAACTTACGTGGCGGCGGTGAATACGGTAAAAAGTGGCATGACGCTGGTACGCAATTAAAGAAACAAAATGTTTTTGATGACTTTATTGCTGCAGGTGAGTTTTTAATTGACCAAAACTATACCTCTAGTGATTATTTAGCCGTACAAGGTGGTTCAAATGGCGGTTTATTGGTAGGAGCGGTTATGACACAACGCCCTGATCTAATGAAAGTTGCCTTACCTGCCGTTGGTGTATTAGATATGCTTAGATACCATACGTTCACTTCGGGTGCAGGCTGGGCATATGACTACGGTACAAGTGAACAAAGCAAAGACATGTTCAATTACTTGCAAGCTTATTCACCAGTACATAATGTTAAAGCAGGCGTTAGTTACCCGGCAACATTAATCACTACTGGTGATCACGATGACCGCGTAGTGCCAGCACATTCGTTTAAATTTGCTGCTGAATTACAAGCAAAACAAGCAGGTACTGCACCAACATTAATTCGCATAGAAACGAATGGTGGCCATGGCGCAGGTACTCCTGTATCAAAAACGATTGAACAGTATGCTGATATCTTTGCCTTTACTTTATTCAACATGGGTTTTACTGCCTTACCAAAATAGATTTAATAAAATGGTTTAAACCCCTAAACGCTGATCTCGATCAAGTACTTGAGTAAATTACTCAGGTACTATTTCTTCAACTTAATACATTGAATTACTTTTTAGTTAAAAGCGGAGAATATTATGGGATGTTGTGGCGGATGTGGTGGCGAAGGCCATGAAGACAAAAAAGAGCAAGAACAAACAGCTCAAGATAAGTCTTCAGAACAAAAAGAAGCAGAAAAAGAATAGTTTTCTTTGCCTGAAAATAAAAAGCGAGCATTACTTACAGTAATGCTCGCTTTTTTGTTTCTAAGCTTCAACACAACTAAACTTGAACCAGTTATACCAATCGGGCTAATTTATTGATCACTTAGCGAGATTTAATTAATCCGTTTAGTATTAGCTCTGCTTATGTTCTTTAATTAACCCTAAAAATGGTCGACCATAACGTGATAACTTCACTTCACCGATACCACTAATACCTAACATTTCCTTAGGTGTTTGCGGCTGAACTCTAGCTAACTCTGATAATGTCGCATCATTAAAGACAATAAAAGGGGCGATATCTTCACCATCAGCAATGGCTTTACGTAATTCACGCAACTTAGCAAACAGTGCTCTATCGTAACTTTTTTGCTTCGTTTGATGTTGCCAGTAACTGGCTTTTTGTAACCTTGGGCTAGCTAACATTAACGGCTCTGTCGCCTTTAATACGGCGCCAGATGCTTGCGTTAAACACAACACCGATTGCTGCTCAATATCTTGCTGTAAATAACCGAGATGGATAAGCTGCCCGATAATAGTAAACCAATAACTTGCGGGTTTATCTTTTCCTAAAGCAAAAGTAGAAACTTTATCGTGTTCAAGCTGCTTCACTTTACTTGTTAGCTCGCCACGCAAAACATCAATAACATGATTAATATCGCCTAATTGCTCAATACGATAAACACACGACAAGACTTTTTGTGCTTCGACTGTACCATTGAATTGACTGGGAGGGTCAAGACAAATATCGCAGTTACCACAGCCTTTTCCTGTGTATTCAGCAAAATAATTCAAGACAACCTGTCTGCGGCAAGTTTGTGCATCAATGAAGGCGTCCATCGCCGCAAAACGTTGCATTTCAACATTGACTCGTTGTGGGTTATCACCTTCGCTGATGCGTTTTTTAATGCGAGCAACGTCTTTTTCATCAACTAAAAATAATGCTTCCGCGGGTAAACCATCACGCCCTGCACGGCCTATTTCTTGATAATAGGATTCTAGTGTTCTTGGTGGCTCATAATGAATAACATAACGTACATTCGGCTTATCGATACCCAAGCCAAAAGCAACGGTTGCAATAACAAGTTGAATGTTATCTTTGGTAAAGCCTTCTTGCACCATAGAGCGGATTTCAGTTTCTAAACCGGCATGGTAAGCGGCACAATTTACGCCACAGGCCGCTAGATATTTTGATAGTTTTTCAACCTGCCAACGACTATTACAATAGATAATACCGCTGTCTTCGCCTTGCTTTTTAATATAACCAAGCACCTGCTTTTCACCACTATACTTTTGCGCCAAGGTGAAACGGATATTGGGTCGGTCGAAACTATCAAGATGAATATAAGGGTTATTCAACGCTAACTGATTCAAAATATCTTTACGTGTCGTCACATCAGCAGTCGCCGTTAATGCCATTACCGGTATATAAGGAAAATGTTGTTTTAAGCACTGTAACTGGGTATACGCAGGTCTAAAGTCATGTCCCCATTGCGAAATACAATGTGCTTCATCAATAGCAAACAAACTTAGCGGTAGTTGATTTAAGCGTTGTAAAAAGCTGTAGTTAGTTAAGCGCTCTGGCGCGACATAAAGTAGTTTGATTTCACAACGGGCTAATTTAGCGATAATTTCGTCAATGGTTTCACGTTCAAGACTCGAATTGATAAAAGCGGCAGGTATGCCTTGGCGAGTTAAATTATCCACCTGATCTTTCATTAAGGCGATCAGTGGTGATACCACCACCGTAATACCTGGCAATAATATCGCAGGCAATTGATAACACATTGACTTACCGCCACCCGTAGGCATCAGGACTAACGAGTCTCGACCCTGTAGCAGGTTATTAATAATATCTTCTTGTCCGGCACGAAATTTCTCATAACCAAAATGATGTTTTAGCGTTTCAAGCAATTGAGTATTACTAACGGAGGTCTGGGTAGATAAAGTATTCAAGAAACGTCTTAGCTTAATAACAAGAAAATTTAGTAAGCTATTTTAGCCTAGCCTAAGGCAAAGTGGTGACTATTATTTGTTAAATTCAAATAAAAAATGCTAGTCTAACCCATAGACTCATCAGACCAGATGAGTTATCAATAAGGAAATCGCTATGGAACAAGTCGAAATTTATCAACAACTCACTGATTATTGGAACAATAATATGCCATTTAATCAATTGCTTGGTCTAGAAATAACGCGATTTAATGCACAGCAATCTGAAGTACGTTTTGAATGGCAAGATAAGCTCATAGGTAACCCTGTTCAAAAAATATTACAAGGTGGTGTTACTGCTACAGCCCTTGATTTAGTTGGTGGTGTTGTTGCCGCCGCTAGTATTATCGAACAATTAGAGCATTTAACCATGGAAAATGTTCAGCAAAGCCTAGCTAAATTAAGCACTATTGATATGCGCACCGATTATTTACGCCCGGGTCGTGGCGAACATTTTATTGCCACCGCCAAAATTATTCGCGGTGGTAGCAAAGTCGCGGTAACACGAATGGAATTGCATAATGAAAAAGGCGAACATATTGCTTTTGGCACGGGCACCTACATGGTGGGTTAACTATAACGGTCAAATTAACGCTAATCTTGCTGACAGTTAGGGCAAAATACCGAACTTCGATTTGACTGCCTCACTTCTAATAATATTGCTTTACACGTCACACAAGCTTGTCCTGCTCGACCATAAACCAATAATGATTGAGCAAAATAACCGGGGCGTCCGTCAGCCTGAGTAAAATCTTTTAACGTAGTGCCACCTTGTTTAATGGCAGCCGCCAATACCGTTTTAATAATACCTGTTAGCTTATTTAAGCGCTGCTCATCAATATCACCGGCTTTTGTCGTGGGCAAAATACCGGCTTGAAATAAGGCTTCGTTGGCATAGATATTACCTACGCCAACAACGATATGATTATTCATTAAAAAGGTTTTAATGGGGACTTTACGGTTTTTCGCTTTAGTAAATAAATAACCTTCATTAAAGTCATCACTTAGTGGCTCAGGACCAAGTTTACTTAATAATCCTAACGCATCTTCATGCTGTTCAAGCCATAAAACGGCGCCAAAACGACGCGGATCATTTAATCGCAATATTTTGCCATTTTCGAACACTAATTCAAAGTGATCGTGCTTAGCCACAGGTGTTGACTCTTCAATAACTCGAATGGTACCAGACATACCTAGGTGCAATAAAAGCGTACCCGTTTCAAAGCGTATCAAGAGGTATTTAGAGCGGCGATCCACCGCAATCACTGATTGGCCTGTAATGGTGCTTACTTCGCATGGAATAGGCCAACGTAAACTCGCATTACGCACGATGACTTGCCTAACCGTTTGCTGCACTATATGAGGACTAATGCCTAGGCGGCAGACTTCAACTTCAGGTAACTCAGGCATTTTTATGTCTTTTTTGTTTTTAAATGTGGATGGCTGAACTCGGTAATTAACTCGGAAATTAGTTCGGTTATTAGTTCGTTATTAACTAGGTAAAAGTTGTTTAGCAATCGCTGCTGGTAGAGCTAACCACAATTGCTTTTGTTGATTATATACTAACAGTTGATCGCTCAGTGCATATAAAATAAAACGCTGCTCCTCTGCAATATCAGCGAGCTCAATAATTACCTCGACTCCAGTTTGTCCTTCAATGATTATATTACTCGCCTGCACTAAACCAATACTTTGTTGCCAAGAAAAAACCATCTGTTGTATTTGTTGTTGACTAAAATCAAGCACCATACCTTTCGCTGTCATTTGCCAGCGACGACCATGACGTTCGAATAACAACATTGTATTATCAGTGGGCTTTATTGATAAACTTAGAATAACACTGTGCTCAGGTAAGATAAATTTTTCGGCACTTATTGAGCTTTCATCATCACCAAATAATTTTTTGTTGGTAATATTAATCACAAGGATAAAGATCATTACCGAAAAAATAATAACATTATTCCAACCTGTACGAGAAAGCCTCATAAATATCCTATTAGTGTGATGACTTAGTATTAGTATCATACTGATTTTTCATTATCATATACCAATCACACTTCAAGATACATATCTCAGCAAGTTGACAAAGGGTCAGGTACAAGGCATTGATTGAAGAGAATAGTTATTCTATTGTCTAAATCAATAACGCCGTAGATGACCCTTTATCGTCTTGCCCGTAGGGAGTAAAGCTAGTGCATCAGTTCAGCGTTGCGATACTTGACAAGGGAGTAACCATTACCTGCGTAACGCGTCTTGACCTGATTTCCTAGCTTAGCTCTGAAACTGTATCTTGAGTTGTGATGGGTATATACCCATTACCATTCAAAGTGCAGGATTTCAGTGGGAATTTAAATGCCTTTAGGCAAGGAAAATAATTTAAGCATAGTTATTCTATGGCTTGATTATTTAACGCAGTATAAAGTCACTTAAAACCCATCAAAGAAGCGCTTGAGCAACATCACTTCATCGTTGCTGTGATTGATAATAGAATAACTATTACTTCATCACTGCGCCTTGAATTGAAATTGCTCAAGCACTCTGAAACATGCATTTTGAATGGTAACGGGTATAATAGCAGACATAAAAAAACCCAGTAAAGACTGGGTTTTTTATTTGTATAAAGTAAAATTAATTACTTAATTTTAGCTTCTTTATACATTACATGTTTACGTGCTTTTGGATCAAACTTTTTGATTTCCATTTTTTCAGGCATGGTCTTTTTATTCTTATCAGTAGTATAAAAATGACCTGTACCAGCACTAGAAACTAAACGAATTTTATCGCGCATTATAATTTCCTTAGAAAGTAATTAAACTTTTTCGCCACGGGCACGGATGTCTGTTAATACAACATCAATACCTTTTTTATCGATAATACGCATTCCTTTCGGAGTTAAACGTAATTTAACGAAACGATTTTCACTCTCAACCCAAAAACGGTGAGATTGAAGGTTTGGTAAAAAACGACGACGAGTCGCGTTTCTTGCGTGAGAACGGTTGTTTCCAACCATTGGCACTTTGCCTGTTACTTGGCAAACTTTAGACATATGAGTACTCCAATATTAATTTCAGCTCGAGCTATATTTCCCCAAGACCGTCGTCTCGGGATCCTGAAAAAGGTGGCATATTATAGAGAAACTAAAAGTTTAATGCTAGTTTTATTGAGAAAATAGTGCAGATATAGTTTTTTAACTATAAATTCAAAGCATTAAGTGCTTAGGATTGATGAGAAATAAGCTTTTTGCTGAGGTTTTAGATTAAATTATGTCTATTTCACGAATAAAAAGCCAACAGAATTGTTATTGAATTAACCTATCTTTGATTGCAATAGGTTTTTCAAGCGTTCATTTTGTTCTTTATTACACAATTCATCAATAAGAATACGTAAAATATGAGATTTAGCTAAATCCGTACCTTGAGATAAGTTTTGTAATTGGTCAATTGCATCTTCACTTAAAGTAAATGTAGCCCGACGAAAGGGCTTTTCATGTTTACCTTTATTAGCCTGTTTATGTTCAATCTCAGTCATTTCAACATAACGTTTGGCTTCACTAATTGCCTGCTGTAAGTTTAACTTATGAGCAGATTCTTCATGGCTAGACTCACTAACAATTTCAGGCGTACCTTTGGCGTAATTTTCCGCATCAGCGATAAATTCATCAATAGTAAAAGCCTTTTTTTCCTTTTTGCTATCCGTATTTTTTTTTAAATCAGTTAAACTCATGCGAATTATCCGGTTCCATTGCCATTAATTCTTCAGCAATGGCAATCATTTCTTTTGCGGCTTTACCGTCAGGATCTATTTCGATTACCGAAGAGCCTTGCTCTTCGCTGTCGTCATAAATATTACGATTAAAGGTTACTGCATCCAAAACATTAATACCATAGGAAGTACACACTTCTTTTGCTTCAAGTATTCTCCCTGCCTGATTAGGTAAAGCTGGACACTGCGTTATAACAAATGAAGCTATCATTTTCGGGTTAACCATTTTACAAGTGCTAAGCATATCCTCCATGTGTGGAACTGTTTTTAAATCACGACGTTTGGGTCTTAATGGAATAATAACATGATCAGCCACAGACATAGCGGCACGTAAAGCAAGGTTGTCTTGGCCACCACAATCAACAATCACATAGTCATAATGTTGCACTAAGCTCAGTAAATCGTTACGGATTTTACCATAAAGTTGAATACAGTTTATCGCGGGTAGTGAAGGGTCTCCATTACGCGCTTGAATCCAGTCTGACGTTGTTCGCTGCGGGTCACAGTCAACCATCAATACTATCGATTTTTTATTTCGGGCGAAATATACCGCTAGATTTTGTGCCAAGCAACTCTTGCCACTACCACCCTTTTCACCACCCACTAATATCATCATATCCTTTTATCCCTTACCACTATCAAATTAATATTCTGCAGAGCTAAAGCTGAAGTTTTCTGCTTATCAATTAAAGTGTAGTTCAATTTTCAATAAACTATGATTTCACTCTATTTACATTTCAAAGTCTGTTGGTAATATCAATCACTACGATCCAATATTAGTGCAATTTCATACCAGCCATTTTCCTGCTTAGTACAGCGTAAAACTTTGCCATAGAGTTTTTGACTATTAGTATTAGCTGATTTAAACACTATGGTTACGGCCGCTTGCAAAGGTAAAACCTGATCACAATCAAGCTTTAAACCACCACGAGAAAAATCAAGACATACAATTTTTTTAGTGTGCTCTCGCCCTTCTTCATCTAACCAGACAATATCAACTAACTCTTTTTCCATATCTAAACGAAATGATTGACGACGTTCTTCATCATCACTACTGCTTTCTGCCATCAGATAATCCTTATTTTCTTTTTTATTACGTTGAATATTATTAACTTGCTCTACTAAAAGTAATTGTCTTTATGCTTTTTAGCAACTTATCCACCTGTTTTATATTTATCAGCAAAGTGTTAAATGAGTTCGCCATGTTCAGCAAAGGAATAACACTGATGTCCGGCAACAATAATATGGTCTAAGACTCGAACGTCAATAAGTTGCAACGCTTGTATTAGTCTTTGCGTGATTTGTTTGTCTGCGATACTTGCTTCGGCAATGCCTGATGGATGATTATGGGTCAGGATAACCGCTGCAGCATGATGCTTTATTGCCTGTTCCACTACAACTCTTGGGTAAACCGCTGCCGCATCCAGTGTGCCAAAAAATAAACGCTCAAATTTAATCACTTGATGTTGATTATTTAAAAACAATACCGCAAAAATTTCACGCGGCTCATGGCGAAGTTCACTAAGTAAGTAATCACGTGTCGCTTGTGAAGACGTTAAAGTACTGCCTTGTTGTGTTAACTGCTCTGCTAAATACCGTTTTGACATTTCTAAACATGCTTGCAGTTGCACATACTTTGCCGTGCCAAGGCCATGAGCTTTGCAAAAATCGTCATGACTTGCACTATATATGGCACTAATACTGCCAAATGTTTTCAACAATTGCCGAGATAAATTGACGACATTGCAGCCCTTAACCCCAGTACGTAAAAAAATTGCCAATAGCTCCGCATCACTTAAGCTTTGTGAACCAAGGTGTAAAAGCTTTTCTCTGGGTCTTTCTAATTCAGGCCAGTTTTTTAAAGTATTGACGGAGGTTGTTATATCTACTGGCACATCTTTTTCTAATCGATTACTTTCCAACATAAGCGCTCCTTGCTTTACATTTTTCCGTGATACTAAAAGGTAATTTCACAACTCTTTATTCTAAATAAAAAAAATAAATGTTATCTTAGCCTCATTATTGCTTACTTTAAGATTAGCAGCTTATGCAAATTCTTCAGGACAAAAAAATACTGCTCGGTATTAGTGGTGGTATTGCCGCTTATAAAACCCCTGAGTTAGTGCGCCGGCTAAAAGAACAGGGCGCCGATGTTCGTGTGGTGATGACAGATGGTGCAAAAGCATTTATTACTCCATTAACACTGCAGGCCGTCTCAGGTAACCATGTATCTGATAGCCTACTTGATAGTCAAGCCGAACTTGCTATGGGCCATATTGAATTAGCGAAATGGGCTGATCTCATTATCATAGCTCCTGCAACCGCTGACATTATTGCGCGCATTGCAGCAGGTATGGCTAACGACTTATTATCGACGCTTTGTTTGGCAACTAATGCGCCTATCGCCTTAGCACCGGCAATGAATCAACAAATGTGGCACGCATTAGCAACCCAAGCCAACATTAGTAAGTTAACCCAATGGGGATTCAACATTTGGGGCCCTGGTGCAGGTGAACAAGCTTGTGGTGATGTTGGTTTAGGTCGCATGTTAGAAGTAAATGAATTGGTAGAGTTAAGTAGTGATTTTTTTGCTGATAAATATTTACAAGATCAACACTGGGTAATTACTGCGGGCCCAACGCGCGAAGCGATTGACCCCGTACGGTATATTTCAAATCATAGCTCAGGAAAAATGGGTTACGCCATTGCACATGCCGCATTGCGCGCAGGCGCACAGGTTACCTTAATTTCGGGTCCAGTAAATATAAAAGCACCGATTGGATGTCAATTAATTGAAGTCATTAGCGCTACCGAGATGCATCAACAAGCATTAGATCAAGCTAGCGCTTGCACAACATTTATTGCCTGCGCGGCAGTCGCTGATTATCGAGTTGCCGATGTAGCCGTTGAAAAAATCAAAAAAACCAACGATAACATGCAGCTAGAATTAGTAAAAAATCATGATATTGTTGCTGATGTTGCCCAGCTAGACCACAAACCTTTTATTGTTGGTTTTGCCGCAGAAACACAAAATGTTGAACAGTATGCCCGTGGCAAATTGATGAGAAAAAACTTAGATTTAATTGCCGCGAATGATGTTGCTAAATCAGGGCAAGGCTTTAATAGTGATAACAATGCCTTAACCGTATTTAGCGCGATAGATAAAATGGAGATCCCTTTGGCAAATAAACAAATAGTTGCTAAAAAATTGGTCTCCTTAATCAACCAGCATTACTTGGCGAAGAAAAGTTAATTAGTGCTATTGCTATAGTAAAATTCAATGGACTAACAATAACGTTCATATTATATAACGGAATACATGAGAGAATACTTTTATGGTCGCGACGCAAGATAAAAATAAAAAACCAAATCGTAAGCAGCAAATACTTGAATGCTTAGCATTGATGTTACAAAGCAGCCCAGGAGAACGTATCACCACAGCCAAATTGGCTACCGAAGTGGGTGTCTCTGAAGCAGCGCTATATCGACACTTTCCATCAAAAGCACGCATGTTTGAAGGGCTAATCGACTTTATTGAAGAGTCTATTTTTTCTCGAATTAATCTCATTTTAACAGACCACAAAGAAACCTTAGTACGTTGCCATCATATCTTGCATGTATTACTTGTTTTTGCAGAACGTAATCCTGGTATGTGTCGTATTTTATCGGGTGATGCTTTAATGGGCGAAAATGAACGCTTACGTGGTCGAGTGCACCAGTTTTTTGAAAAATTAGAATCACAATTTAAACAAGTGTTGCGTGAACGTAAATTACGTGAAGGTAAAGCTTTCACTATTAGCGAAGCAGCCTTGGCCAATTTATTAGTGTCCTTTGCTGAAGGTAAAATTAGTCAGTACGTTCGCTCTAGTTTTGATAAAAAACCAAGCGATAACTTTAATGATCAATGGCTATTTTTAATGGCCGATAAATAATCACTCATCAATAATCATTAATCACAATATAACCTAGCTCTGTGTAGTTAATAACAGCCATTATGAATAGCGGTTATTTACTGCTAACAATCACATAATTTCCCGAGGAAAACTATGAGTAAACTCTCACAACTAAAGCCTGCCCGTTTATGGCAGTTATTCGAAAAAATTTGCAGTATTCCGCATCCATCTAAACATGAACAAAAAATATCGTTATGGATTCAAGACTGGGCAAAAGATCTTGGCTTAGCAATAAAAGAAGATGCGGTTGGCAACCTATTCATTAAAAAGCCGGCAACCGTTGGCATGGAAGGTCGCAAAGGCGTGATATTGCAAGCTCACATGGATATGGTGCCACAAAAAAATAACGATACTGACCATGATTTTTTAACCGACCCAATAAAACCTTATATTATTGACTCGGGTGATTGGGTAACAGCTGAAGGTACTACTTTAGGTGCTGATAATGGCGTTGGCTTAGCATCTGCTTTAGCTATTTTAGCCAGTGATGACATTGCTCACGGACCGATTGAAGTCCTAGTAACGATTGATGAAGAAGCTGGTATGACCGGTGCTTTTGGTTTAGAAGCCGGTTGGTTAGACGGTGACATTCTAATTAATACTGACTCTGAGCAAGAAGGCGAAGTTTACATGGGTTGTGCTGGTGGCATTGATGGTAATGCTAACTTTGCCCTAACTTTTGAAGACGTAACAAGTGATCAACAGGCATTTAACTTATCGATCTCAGGCTTGAAAGGTGGTCACTCTGGCGTTGATATTCATACAGGTCGTGCCAACGCTAATAAGTTACTGGTACGTTTTTTACTGAATGCGAGCAATGACTTTGGTATTAGTTTAACAGAGCTTAATGGTGGCAGTTTACGCAACGCGATTCCTCGTGAAGCCAATGCAAGCTTTGTTGTTGCCAAAGAGAACGTTGCGCCACTAAAAGCAGCATTGGCTGACTATTTAGCCACAATAAAAAGCAACTTAGCTGCCATTGAAACTGATGTCGACATGTTATTAATCTCACCTGAAGATTTTGAAAAATGTTGGACAAAAGCCACTCAAGCTGCAATTTTACGCGCATTAAACGCCTGTCCAAATGGTGTAATGCGTATGAGTGATGACATTGAGGGCATAGTAGAAAGTTCATTGAACCTAGGTATTGTTCGCACACGTGGTAATAAATTTAATGCCATGGTATTGATTCGTAGCTTGCATGATGACGGCCGTTTAGAAACACAACGCACGGTACAATCAGTATTTGAATTGGCTGGCGCTAACATTGCTTTCTCTAGCGCATACCCTGGCTGGAAGCCCAATACAGATTCCGCCATTATGCAAACGGTACGTGATACTTATCAAGATTTATTTGGTAAGGTTCCCGCTGTAATGGTCATTCATGCTGGTTTAGAATGTGGCTTATTTAAAACCGCTTACCCTCATTGGGATATGGTATCTATTGGGCCAACCATTAAATTCCCACACTCTCCTGATGAAAAAATCAAAATTGCCACGGTTGAGCAATACTGGCAGTTATTAACCGCAGTATTAGGTAATATTCCACAAAAATAGCCAATAACCAGCCTATCCCCAGAGTATTCACTGGCGGGTAGGCCTTTAACAAGTACAAAATAATTGCCCTGCCCCTCTCCTTTAGTAGCCGAACAATTAACAAAAAACACAGAGTTTATTTTCATGTTTTATCTACAATAATAATCACTGCAAGTGCCAAGAGTAATCGCTTATAATTCGAAGAACTCAACCATGATAACGACTATTCATAACTATACTTTGTTATTAAAAACTTTTCCGTTAGAATGGTCGAATCATTTTTAAGGAATACCGTTATGATTCAGCCAGAAAAAATAATAATAGCTGACGATCACCCCTTATTCAGACAAGCGTTATTAGGTACATTAAAGGCCAAACTTAGTTACACAAATTGGCTTGAAGCAGAAACTATTGCCGAACTTGAACAACAATTAACCGCTAATAATGACAGTGACTTATTATTACTTGATTTAAATATTCCCGGTGCGCATGGTTTCAATACGCTAATTCATGTACGAAATCACTTTCCACAAATCCCTGTAGTTATTGTTTCAGCTCATGAAGATCATGAAACCATTGGCAAAGCGATGCAATACGGTGCCGCAGGTTTTATACCTAAATCCACCCCCGTTGATGATATATATACCGCTATAATAAGCATATTATCTGGTAATGTGTGGTTACCGGCTTCATTTGAACAATCTCAAAATCAAGACAGTCATGGTAATATTGCTGAGCGCGTTGCAAGCCTAACTCAGCAACAATACCGCATTTTAATGATGTTCGCCCAAGGTATGCTAAACAAACAAATTGCTTATGATTTAAATGTCTCTGAAGCAACAATTAAGGCACATGCTACTGCTATTTTTCGGAAACTGGATGTCCGTAATAGAACACAAGCAGTAATTGTTATCAGTCAACTAGATTTGAATGAAGCTGGATTTAAGAAGAACGAGCTGATGTAATGATTCTACTTCCATTACAATCAACTCGAATAATTGAAAAATAAATAACATTTATACACTTCCCCTTTGAATTTCTTAGGTTACAATCAAGGCAATAACACCATTGCTTTGTTATAACAAACCAAGGAAATTCATGAATAAATTACTTAATGCTGACAATAACGGCATTCCCCTTACCATTATTGAAAAACACAACTATGAAAATTGGTTGAATAAACAAACACCGCAATCGCAAACATGGTTAGCTAACATCGGCTTTACCGGTAATGGCTTAGCACTTATCCCTAACGCTACTGGCGAATTAAGCCAAGCCCTCTTTGCTGTAAAAGATGCTAGTGACTTTTTTGCTTGTGGTGACTTAATTACTAAATTACCTGCAGGTCAATATTTACTGCAAGCTGATAAAGAAAACAAACAAGCTATTTGTTTTGCTTGGTTAATTGGCGCTTATAAATTTGACCGTTACCTTAAAAAAGACAATAAAAAAGCCTTAGCAAGCTTGGCGGTAAATGATCAAACCTTGGTTGATGATGCAATTAAATACGCAGAATCAACAGCATTAGTACGTGACTTAGTTAATACTCCTGCTGCCGACATGATGCCTGAAGACTTAGCGAAAAGTGCACAAGAATTAGCGCAACGTTTTGATGGTGAAGTTAAACATATCATTGGTGACGAGTTACTTGAACAAAACTATCCAACCATTCATGCGGTTGGCCGTGCAAGTATCCATACTCCTCGTCTAATTGATTTAACTTGGGGTGATAAAAAACACCCAAGAGTCACTTTAGTGGGTAAAGGTGTTTGTTTTGATAGTGGTGGTTTAGATATGAAACCAGCTGCTGGCATGCGTAATATGAAAAAAGACATGGGCGGTTCAGCACATGTTCTAGGTTTAGCGCAATTAATCATGGCGTACAAGTTACCGATAAATTTACGTGTATTAATTCCTGCCGTTGAAAATGCTGTCTCAAGTAATGCGTTACGCCCAGGTGATGTGGTTACTACGCGTAAAGGACTTACCGTTGAAATTCATAATACTGATGCCGAAGGCCGTTTAGTTTTATGTGATGCGTTATGTGAAGCTGAAAATGACGAACCCGAATTGGTGATCGACTTTGCTACACTTACCGGTGCTATGCGTGTTGCTTTAGGCACAGAATTACCGGGTTTTTTCTCTACCAGTGATGAAGTTGCCGCAGGTATTACCCTGGCGGGTAGCAAAAATAGCGATCCGGTTTGGCGTATGCCGTTATACAGCCCTTATGATGATTTATTCAAAAGTACCATTGCTGATATGACCAACTGTCCCACAGTGCCTTTTGGTGGTGCAATTACCGCAGCACTATACCTGCAAAGATTCGTCGGTGAAAATACCGATTGGGTACATTTTGATGTCATGGCGTTTAATACACGTCATTTATCAGGGCGCCCATTAGGTGGTGAAGCGTTTGGTATGCGGGCAGTATTTGACTACTTGCAACAACGTTTTAACTAATGTGTAAATGAAGTGTTAAGTTGAGTTAACAAATAGTTATAAGTGAAAAGAGATAATCATTAGACATGGAAAAGAATAAACGTAATAATCGCTGAAATAATGCGCTATTACATCCATACTAATGAAATCTCTGTTCACTTTTTTACTGCCTATACTCGCTCTCTTTTTATTACAAATTAACCACAGTCATGCTAGCGATAAAAACGGTCAAATCAGTGCAGCTAAAATTATTCAACAAAGCGGCCAAAATCAGTGGCGTTCAGCCATCACAACGCCTTGGGCAGCGACCAATATTAACCAAGGATTTGCCGAAGGTAGTCATGTTAAAACCGGCCAACAGAGTAAAATTGCCTTATTATTTCGTGATGATAGCCAACTAAGATTGAATCAAAATAGTCTGCTCATTATAAAAGATGTTTTAGACAAACAAGGTAAATCTACCCGCTTTCGACTTAATCAAGGTCGAGCTTGGATCAAATCTAAAAACATTCCTGACAAGCTGATTATGGAAACACCCAGTGCTGTTGCGGCTATACGCGGTACCGATTGGGATATGGAAGTAGCGCCTGATGGCACGGCTACTCTTACGGTATTACACGGTAGTGTGCATTTTTCTAATACTTTAGGTGAAGTAACCGTAAACGCCAATGAGCAAGCCATTGCCCGTATGGATAAAGCGCCAATAAAGGTCATTATTAGTAACCCTAAAGATCGCATTCAATGGGTCAGTGAATATAAAGTGAACCCTTCAAGTTATAATAAGTTGACTGGCGCTGAGTCAACACAAGCAACCGCATTACTCGCCAGCTTTAGTCATAATGATTTTTCTCACTACCAACAACAAATCACACAACTGTCGCCATCGGCTTTTAAAACAGCACTACTCGCTGACTTACATTTATACCAAGGTGAGATGTCAAAGGCGATAGTCCAAATTGAGCAGTTTTCTAATTATCAGCAAAGTCCTCAATTATTAGTATTACATGGCAAAGCTCATTTGATGCAAGGGCAAGCAAAGTATATTGAAAACTCAACGCAGTCGGCTGTTATTACTTTGTTCAACGGCGAAATCGCTTTATTTAAGGGGGATGGCGAAAAGGCTATCGCCTTGTTTGAGCAAGTTCTTGCTCAGTCACCCAATAATCAACAAGCTTGGTATCAGTTAGGTAAAATTTATACTGAAAAAGAAAATATTTCCTTGGCACTTACTGCCTTAAATAAAGCGATTAGTCTTGAACCGACAGATGCCAAAGCTTACAGCGAGAAAGCCACTTTACAAACCTTTATCAATCAATTTAGTGACGCGAAAACCGCTTTTAACAATGCGGATAACAACGCGGCAAACCAAGCACTAACCTTAACCGGTCGTGGTGTCTTAGCTTTAAAACGAGGGCAAACTGAACAGGCAAAAAATTATTTTTTACAGGCAGGTACACTCGCTCCGCAATTAGCACGTATTCAAAGTTATTTAGCGGTGAGTTATTATCAATTGGCGCAAGTCGATTTGGCAAAAAAAACCTTAGCTTATGCCAGTGAGTTAGACGCTAACGATCCCATGCCATACTTTATGTTAACCACAATTGAGCGTGAACATTACCGACCGCAAGCAGCCTTAGCAGCGAGTAAAAAAGCAATTGAACGTTTGCCCTACCTCAAATCATTAAACCAATTAGCGAACAACCTGACTGGTAGCACTAACCTAGGCTCAGCATTAGCTGAATTTGGTCTAAATGACTGGGCCACTAAATACGCCGTAGATTCTTATAATCCCTTTTGGGCAGGTAGTCAGTTATTTTTAAGTAATAGAAATCATCACGACCGTTTTGTTCAACAAAGTGAGCTTTATAAAGGTTTATTAAATGACCCTTTAGTATTTGGTGCGAGCAAGCGTTATAGTGAAATAATCGCCAAACCCGGTATTCATGGTAGTTTACGCCTTCAATCGCTCAATACGGAAAGAAATGATGGTTATAAAAGTGATAGCCTGACACCGACATTAACGCTTAATGGTATGCATAATGACTTTATTCCGTTGGCCTTTTTTATTGAACATTTGGATACAGAGTTAGATTTTCAATATAAAAACGATAATGAACTTACAAAAGGTAACGTACCTGTAAAGTATACTCGTATTGGTATAGGGGCGCGGTTAGCACCGAAATTATCTGCTTTTTATTACAAAAATTCAGGTAAAGATAGTTCCATAATACAAAATAACAGTAAGTTATTAAGTAAAACAAATACAGAGATTGATGATAGTTATTACGGTGTGCAATATCAATTAGCACCTGAACATGATTTCAACCTGAGCTACTTCTCTGTTAACGATGATGCTCATCAAGAAAGTGATACCAGTTATCTATATCAAGGTGATAGTAATGGTATAAAATCTCATATCAACAGCTTCAGTCACTCAATTAATAATATATTCAAATCAACAAGGAGCGGCCAAATAAACTGGAGATATAGTAATCAGAACAAACATTTTTTAAATGTCGGATTTTCCATAGATAAAAATACTTTTCAAAACAACAATGAAATATCTCAAAGCCTGAAAGTAACGGTTTACGATCAGGGCAAGTTAATCAGTGATATTAACCAAACCACTCAAACGTCCACAAACTCTCATGATAAAAATACCATTAAGCAAGGTTACTTTCATTGGCAAAGCAATATTTCGCAGCCATGGCATAGCGACTTTTTACTAAATTACCACAACATAAGTGTCAATAATCAAAATGTACTTCAAGAGTTAACTGGCTCGCCAAGTTATTTTAAAGATACTGGATTATCTATCGGTGTCGGCATTAAATATAAGCTAAATCAGCAGTGGTTAATAAGAACTAGCTACCAAGACTGGCTTAACTCTGGCGCCGTAGTTACTTCAGGGCCGAGCATGCTCGCCGGTATCCCCTTTAGCAGCGAGTATTCTCTGATGGGTAGCGATATTCAGCGTGCGGTAATGCAACTAGAGTATGAGAATGACTATTTATTTGCTCAATTATTTGCTGAACACCAGCAAATAGACAATAGCCAATTTCCGGCGAGTTTTGCTAATAGCAGTACCGACTTACTATCAGCCGAGTTACGCCAATTATCAGCCATTAATAACGATGTCAGTAAAATTTATCAAGACGATAATCAATTTGTTGGCCAGCCAAAATACACCATAGTGCAAGCAAAGGTACGTAATTATCACTTACTGCTTAATGGTTTTATTACTGAACGCCTTTCCGGCAATATTGGCTACCGCTATACCGATGCTCAGCAGTGGGATCTCAGTGCTGAGAACACTAATGACACTGCTAAGTTTGACATGTTGAATCAAGCACAGTCACGTTTTCGCTTTGGACTCAATTACAGTGCTTCATTTTCCGCTACCACTTTTGTTCAAGCCAGTTATTATGACTATCCATCAAACACTGTTTTACTTGAAGATGGTTGGATTTGGAATATCGGTTGGCGCCAAGAGTTTTGGCAAAAAAGGCTGTTGGTTACCGCGCAGCATGTCATTCGTGATATAGATAACTCTAAAACATGGAATATTGTTGGTGAGCTTCGTTTTTAATTAAATAAACTTATCTATCAAAATACAGACACTGATTATGGTTAAAAATATACTAACAATGCTAACCAGCAAACCCAAAAACATATTAATTAGTTTCTTGTTGGCTTTTTTAGTGACTGCCGCTTTATTGCAAAGTAATTTCTGGAAAATGCTCGATAGAAAAAGTTTTGATTTAGCCACGACGTTATTCCCCGCGACTATTAGCCAAACAGATATAATTATTATCGGTATTGATGATGCCTCGTTTGCTGAATTAAATACCGCCTGGCCATGGCCAAGACAATGGCATGGCCAACTGCTACAGCAATTAAAAAAATCAGGGGCCAAATTAGTCCTCTTCGATTTGATTTTTGATACACCCTCAGTGTTTGGTGATATCGATGATGTCAGCTTTGCCGAAGAAATAGTGAGTTTTTCACGACAAGCGCCGGTGCTTTTAGGTAGCTATCAACAGCATCAGCAACTTGCTGAAGGTTATCAAGTCACCATTATTTCGCCACTTAACTTGTTTCAACAAGCGGGAGCAATTTCAGCTAACGTTAATGTCAGTCCTGATAGCGATGGCATTTTACGCAAAATGCCATCGACTGACATGAGCGTATGGCGACAAATACTTGCACAGATCAAACCAGCAGAGGACTTGTCAAAACTAGTAACCACTGACAAGTCGTTAGTACACTTAATTGGCGGTGCACACAGTTTTCCGTATGTTTCTTATGCTAGAGCACTCACCGAAGGTTTCTTACCTGAGAGCGTCTTTAAGGATAAAATTGTACTCATTGGTTTAAATGTGCTCGCTTCAGCTGAGCTCCGCTTAGCGGCTGATGATAGATTTAATACCGCCTACTCGTTAGCGGATAAAAGTCAAATGGCAGGGGTAGAGTTTCATGCTAATGTTATTGAAAACGCGCGTTCAAACTTATTAATTTCTTCGGCGTCAACAATACACCTGTTATTGATTATTGGCTTGTTAGCGCTGTTCAGCGCGGTAATTTTTCAGCAATGGCAAGCGTTAACCTCAAGCATATTATTTGCCGTATTTAGTCTCAGTGTCACTGCTGGGCACTGGTGGTTGTTTAATAACCAATTTTTTGTACCACTGCTTTCCTTGTTGTTATGTATATTTCTTAGTTATTTAACCCATGCCGCATTGGCCTACCATCAAGAACAAAAAGATCGTAAGTTCATTAGCAGGGCATTTACTCAATATGTTTCTCCACATATTTTACAAGAGTTAATGCAACAACCAGAAAAACTAGTGCTAGGGGGGGCTCGTCAATCGGTCACCATAATGTTTACTGACTTAGCCGATTTCACTAGTATTTCTGAACAGTTAACCCCTGAACAAGTCGCCGAGTTATTACAACAACACCTCAGCACCATGAGTGACATTATTATTAGTCATGGCGGCACGATAGATAAATACATTGGCGATGCCATTATGGCTTTTTGGGGAGCGCCAATCCAAGATGATAAACAAGCAGACAATGCTCTAAACGCGGCTATAGAAATGCAATTGGCTTGTCATAAAATGCAGCAGAAGTTTATCGAACAAGGGTTACCGAAAATAACGATGCGCATTGGTATGCATAGTGGTGAAGCCATTGTCGGCAATATGGGGTCTAACAGTTTGTTTGATTATACCTGTATTGGCGACACGGTAAATTTAGCCGCTCGATTAGAGGGACTGAATAAATACTACCAAAGTGAAATAATATTAAGTGAGGCCAGTAAAAATAAACTGCAACAAACACATCATTTACAATTAATTGATTGTGTGTGCGTCAAAGGAAAATCTCAAGCGATTAAAATTTATAGTCCTTGTATCAATAAAGCGGTGTCGCTTTTAGCAGAGCAAGCCTTTAGTGCCTACCAACAAAGAAATTGGTCAATGGCACGTAAATTAATCGATGAACTGAGCCTTTTACAGCCAAATAATAAGGCTGCTGAAACGCTCTTACAGCGTATTAGTGAGTTTACCCTATCTGCACCCAGTGATAGTTGGGATGGCAGTTACCAACTCACTCAAAAATAAACAAACTTTTTTTAAATGGGCTGCGCGTTATATGATTTCTAGTGGGGCTAAGAGTTTATTGGTGGTATTTTCTAAACGCTGCGCTAACCCTTCAATAATACGTAATGCGACGCCATTGTTTTTAGAAATGAGTTCTCTAAATTCATTTTCATCATAAATTAGCAGGCTTACATCAGATTTAGCGGTTGCAGTACAGGTACGAGCACTATTAGTTAACAAGGCCATTTCTCCTAAAAACTCACCTGAATTTAGCACGGCAATTTCAACTGTGTGGCCATTTTTTTCTTTGGTTAGTGATATTTCACCTTTCGAAATAACGTACATATTTCGGCATTGATCACCTTCAGCAAATAATACTTGCCCTTTGGTTAATTCTTCGCGCTTAATCATTAACTCAACAATCCTTTAACTTAGGCTTTTGATAGAAGAGCAAGGATAAACCGACCATTAGCTAAAGTCTACTTTTTAGCAATGTCTTCTCAGTACCTAAGCACAGCCATAGCCCCTCTTAACCTCTATTTAATCTCGATTATCACTCAGTCTATCGAATTTACTACGTTTTTTATTGGTTTAACCATCAAAAAAACATAAACTCTAAGGTAATTAACATAAGGAACATATCATAATGAAATCTAAGGTTAACTATCTAAAACAAACCTTGGCACTAAGCCTAGGTTTATTGAGCACTGCGGTTTATGCCAACGCTCAACCCGAAAATGTTATCACTGCTGAAAACTTAGCAACACTACAAAGTGTTAGCCAAGCGCAAGTCAGTCCAAGTGGTGAGTTTGTTGCTTATACTCGTTCGGTACCACGCGAAATATATGTTGAAAAAGACGGTAAAAACTGGGGAGAGTTATACCTAGTTAATGATAAAGGTGTAGAGCGCCCTTATATTACTGGCAAGGTAAATGTGCACAATATTCAGTGGTCAGCCGATGGCTCTATTGTTTATTTCTTAGCAAAAATGAAAGACGACAAACATACTGCGCTTTATCAAATAGCGGTAGATGGCGGTCAAGCACAAAAGACCTTGTCGCTTAAAAACACCAGTGTTAGCAGTTACGCCCTAAGCAGCGATAACAAACAAATCGCTATTTTAGCGAAAAAAGCCAAAGACAAGTCAATTAAAAAACTTAAAGATCTTGGCTTCAAAGCAGAAATCTATGAAGAACAATTAACTAACCAGTTTTTATATGTTGTTGATCTTGAGAAGTCTGACAAGGCCATTACGCCAGAAGCATGGAACCTAAGCGGTTATGTTTCAGACGTACACTTTTCACCAACAGGTAAAAATTTGTTAGTGAAAACCCAGCCAACGGCGCTTATTGACGATAAATACATGAAATCTCAATGGCACATTGTTGATATTGCTAAAAAGTCAGTGACTACCTCTTTCGCTACGAAAGGTAAATTAGGCGCTGCTGAGTTTTCTTATGACGGTAAATTTGTTGCTTTACATGGCGCTGAAAACGAACATGATCCTGCTACTGGTCGTTTATTTTTAGCCAATGTAGACTCTGGCAAAGTAACTGATTGGTTACCAAATTTTCAAGGCCACATCAGTGATTTTGAATGGAGCAATAAACGCAACGAATTATACTTTATTGCCAATGTAGGTACACAGTCACTTGTTGCTAAAATCAAAACTGGCTCAAACAAATATAAAAAAGTCGTTAAAGCCGGCAAGTTTATCGCCAGTAACTTAAGTATTTCTGACTCAGATAAAACCATTACCGTAAAAGGTAATACGGCGAAACACCCCAATGAAGTATTTATGTTGCGTGGCAAAAAGCATAAACAAACTCGCTTAACTGACTCAAACGAGTGGTTAAATGATGTTAGTTTTGCCAAACAAGAAAGCCTGACGATTAAAGCGCGTGATGGTGTCGAGATTGGTGGTATTTTAGTTTACCCATTAGATCATAAAGCAGGTCAACGTTACCCATTAATTATGTCTGTACATGGCGGTCCAGAAAGCCATGATAAAGATGGCTGGGTTACGGCTTACTCTCGCCCTGGTCAATTAGCGGCGGCGCAAGATTATGCGGTGTTTTATCCAAATTACCGTGGTAGCACAGGTAAAGGGGTTGAGTACTCAAAGCTTGGTCAAAACGATTACGCAGGTAAAGAATTTGACGATTTAGTGGATTTAAAAAACCACCTAGTTAATATCGGCTTAGTTAATGAGAAAAAAGTAGGTATCACTGGTGGCTCTTACGGTGGTTATGCTTCTGCTTGGGGCGCAACTAAGTTAACCAAACACTTTGCTGCCAGCGTTATGTTTGTTGGTATTTCTAACCAATTATCAAAATTCGGTACCACTGATATTTCTAATGAAATGCACTTAGTTCATGCGCGTTCTTATCCATGGGACAAATGGCAATGGTATTTAGAGCGCAGTCCTATTTACTGGGTTGGTCAATCTGAAACACCGTTATTGATTATGCACGGTAAAAACGACCCGCGTGTCCACCCAGGTCAATCAATGGAACTTTACCGTTACATGAAAGTTCGCGGTAAAGAAGTACGTTTAGTGTATTACCCAGGTGAAGGTCATGGTAACCGCAAGGCTGCTGCTAAGTATGATTACAGCTTACGTTTAATGCGTTGGATGGATAACTACTTAAAACATGATGACAAACCAATGCCTGAGCATGATTTACCACATGCTGATAACTTAAAAGCGCAGACAAAAAGTGATAAAAAAGCAGGTTAATTTTTAACTCAATCTGAGTTAAACCTAAAATTGACATCAAGCTTTAAATAAAAAACCAGAGATAATTCTCTGGTTTTTATTTACCACATTCCGTAGCGAGTGTACTCATCCTACAACTTATCTTTCATCCTCTTCATGCATCCTCTTCATGCATTTGCGAATCGACAAGTGTTATCTTCTCGACTAATTTATCATCATGCATGACTAGTCTATAACTGCCATCGCACATGTTTTCCAAATAAATATTTTCACCTTCAACCGCTAACAATTGCTGGAGTACTTCAGCAGGTAAAACTACCCCTAAACTAGTACCAACCGCTTGTATTTTGACTTCAATCATAATTTTTACCCACGTATGAAAGTGTTATTAACTTGCAGTATAGCCCTGCTTTTACAGGCTAACCAGTATTGGCAACAATCGTAATCTACATTTACCAAGTTAATTTTGATGAAGGTAACTCGCTTATGATTTAAATAATAAATCATCAAGTTGATATAGAACAAAAAATCACAAACTTATTGTTGTAAATGCAAATCGTTACCATTAAAATTCGCACAAAATCTAGTTTACATTTATTAAATTGAAAAGGTTTGAGTTATTTATGAAGTTTTCTCCCCTATTTTTAGCTATTACTACTGTTTTAGGCTCCTCTGCAGCTATCGCTAATGATGAAGCAGAACAAAAAGCAATAGAAGTTATCGAAGTCAAAGGTAGTTATTTTAATGGCTATAAAGTAGATGATGCAAAAGGTGCAATGCGCGCCAATATTTCCTTATTAGAAACACCACAATCAGTCACCGTTATTCCTGATACTATTATTAATGAACAATTAGCAACAACATTAGGTGAAGTATTAACCAATGATGCCAGCTTAACTGCGGGCTCGAAACAGCGTAACCGCGAGGTCTTTAATTTACGTGGTTTCTCACTGAGTTCATCAAATGGCTACTTGCGCGATGGCCATCAGCATTGGTCACATTACCAGCAGCCGATTGAAACCTTAGCGAGTATTGAAGTCATTAAAGGCCCATCGAGTATTTTATATGGTCAGTCAGGCCCCGGCGGTTTAGTTAACATGGTGACGAAAAAACCAACGGCCAACACGCTATTTAACATCGGCGCAGATATTGACCAAGAAGGTTCTTCCCGTTTCACCCTAGATGCCGGTGGCGCACTTAATGACGATGAATCATTACGTTACCGTGCTAATTTAGTGCAACAAGACGTAACTTACCAACGTGAGTACCAAGATGGTGAGCAACGTGAACGTGAACGTTTTTTAGGTGCTTTAACCGTTGATTATGATGTCACCGAGGATCTATTATTTAGATTTCACTATGATAGAACCAATGATAAAGCCGGTTTAGATACAGGTGCTTGGTTAGATGAAGAAGGCAACGTAATTGGTGATGATGAAACAATTCGTGATATGTCTTGGGCCTTCACCGATATTACCGTAGAAAACTACGGCATGAATGCCAGTTATTCATTGAGTAATGAATGGCACGTAGATTTTGGCTACAACAAGCAAAACTTCCAACGACAGCGCTTTGAGTCTGCACCTGTAAAAAAGGACGATTTTAGTGAGGGCGATGCTTATACCTCAAAACCATACGATCGCTTCGATGACTGGCAATTCACCACGACTTATGTCGATTTCACTGGTGAGTTCAAACTAGCAAAGATGGAGCACAAGTTACTTATTGGCGCCAACTACCTTGATTACTATTATGGCCAACTTAAAGTAAAAGGCGACTCCTTTAGCTATCAAGCGGGTCAAGCAGAGCCAGCACGTCCTGATATAAGCTATACAACAGACGACAGCCTTTATACCAGTGAATATGATTATTACGGTATTTATGTGCAAGACTTGATCACTATTAATCAACAATGGCAAGTGATGCTTGGTGGGCGTTTTGATAAACAAAGCAAAACCGGTGCAGATAACGAATCATTACTACCTAAAGCGGGTGTGCTTTATCACCCAAGTGATAGTGCAACTTTTTACCTAAACTATAGCGAAGGTTTTGAACCGCAAAGCAGCGAAACGATCAATGATGATGATGATTTAAACTATGGCATGGAAATCGATGCTATGACCTCTGAGCAATATGAATTTGGGGTAAAGTGGCAACTGCTTGATGATCGCTTATTACTTACCTCGGCTTTATTTGATATCACCAAAACTGGCGTATTGGTAACAGAATATCATGATGATGGTAGTTACCGCACTTCACAAGTGGGTGAACAACGTCACAAAGGTTTTGAATTTGCCGCCCAAGGTGCAGTGACGGATAAACTATTTGTCATGGCTTCGGTCATGAATCTTGATGCTGCTTATGGTAAGGACAGCGAATTCAACGGTGCAACACCGGTAGATGCGCCTGAATGGTCAGCTTCAATATGGTCACGTTATGAGTTTACCGAAAATTTATCACTAAATGCCGGCGCTTTTTATGAAGGTGAGCGTTTTGCTGATAACGATAATACTATTACCAAGGATGCTTATACCCGAGTGGATGTTGGCGCAACTTATAAAATAGCATTAAGTAACTCAGATATTAACTTAAGGTTTAATGTGCAAAACTTATTTGATACTGACTACCTTGCTGGTGGTGGTACTTCTAATGTGACGATCGGCGATGGCAGAAGTTACCGCTTAGCCGTGCAAATGGCATTTTAAACCAATAAATATACTGTTATAAATCATTCATTGGTGATGAAACGATTAAAGCTGCCTCAAAGGGTAGCTTTTTTTTGATTACGACCACATTCAATAACCACATGATCTTTAGTTGTTTTTCATTATTTTCGTTAAATTTAATAAAGTTTAATATGAAAATCCGCTAAAGCTGTGTCTAGTATATGGATAACTTAACAAAGGTATCCATAAAAATATCATGACAACCCGCTTTTACGAAATAGATTTACTACGATTTTTATCGGCTTTCGCCGTCGTTATTTTTCATTATACCTACACAGGTTTTATGGAGGGCTACTCCCCCGTTGCAGACTTTCCAGCAATTAGAGAAATAACGCGCTACGCTTATATGGGCATTAATTTTTTCTTTGTTATTAGTGGATTCGTTATATTTATGAGCGTTGCCGATGGTAGCGTACGTAATTTCCTTATTTCACGTTTTGTTCGATTATTTCCTGCCTATTGGTTCGCACTCATATTAACGACCTTAATAACGCTTACTATTGGCTTTGATACCTTTTCGGTAAACCTGCCGCAGTTTTTAGCCAACTTAACCATGGTGAATGAATTGGTCGAGCAAAAACCGATTGATGGCGCTTATTGGACTTTATATATTGAATTAAAATTTTATCTTTTGGTGCTTATTTTGCTTGTTATAGGTTGGATGAAACACTTTCAACATGTTATCGCTCTGACACTAATCGCTTCAACACTGGCTTTATTTCACCCTTGGGCACAGCAAGTGGATATGTTTGTTGCCATTTTCCCTCATTGGAGCGGTTACTTTGCTGCAGGTGGGGTATTTTACTTATTGCGACGTGATGGCCTCAATATTTATAGAATGGCACTGTTAGTGCTCTCATATATATACATTATTAAGCAGTCTGTTTTATTTGGTGATCTGATGTCTAGTTGGTTCAAAATAGAATTTAACAGCAGTATCATTATCATTATTAATAGCCTATTTTTCGCTTTAATGTCTCTCACTGCTTTATGTCAAAACAATCCATTAAGACAACGTTGGTGTTATTACCTCGGTATTTTGACCTATCCTTTATATTTAATACATCAGCATATAGGTTACATGGTCTTTAATTTTTTCAGTGATTATTTAGCCATTCATTTTCTAGTTCCTTTAATGATCGCCATCATGTTGTTATTGGCTTATTTTATTCACCTACAAATAGAATTAAAGTTAGGTAAAAAAATAAAAAACTTACTCTCTAACTACTTTACTAAAAAAAGTTTTAATAACCATTGCACCACGACTAAAGTCTAAAAGCACGATGACTTATTATTGCTTAATTAATGTTACCCTAAAAACACGTCAACTAAGCCGTTTATGATTTACATTAAGATACTTGTATGAAAATACAGCTATCTTAATGATGGTTTTTTATATGTAGTTTTGTTCTTATCACGTTTTATTCGTTTATAAGAACATTTTATAATAGGTAACAACATGAAGAATAAATTGCAAAAAACATTATTTATTGCAGTGATAATGACTGTGCTAATCACCTTAATTAGTTATGTCAGCCAAGGCCTTTTCACTTCGAGTTTACTTTCTTCGCTGTGCTTAGCCATCATTTGTTTTATTGTGATATTTATTGCTCTAAGCCAGCTCTCTAAAACAGAACAACAAGACGAAGCAACTCGAGACAACAATTCAACAGATAAACATTTGGCCAATATTGGTCAGTCTATCGGCAATACGGCGAGTGAATTAGCGATTAATTCAGCGGAAGTAAGCTTCTTTTTAACTCAATTGAGCCAAGCGATAGATAAATCGAGTGAAGATGTTGACCGATTAGCCACTGCCGCTGAAGAAATGTCCGCCAACAGCAAACAAATAAATGACAATGCCTCCTTAGCTTCAGAGCAAGCAAGTCAAGCAATGACCGCAAGCAATGCCAGTTCAGCTCAGTTAGGGCAGAACATCGAGACAGTTCATCAACTCCATAATGCCGTTAATACGGCGGCACAGAGAATAGAATCACTAGAGACAAAAGCTCAACAAATACAAAGCATTACCGATGTTATTGATGGCATTTCAAGTCAAACAAATTTACTCGCTTTAAACGCAGCCATTGAAGCCGCACGAGCGGGTGAACAAGGTCGAGGTTTTGCTGTTGTTGCCGATGAAGTAAGGGCGCTAGCAGGCAAAACTGCCGATGCGACGCGACAAATTGGCGACATGCTCAAACAAATAAGTGATGAAACCAGTCAAACAACGCAAGTAATGTCACAAATTGTCAAACAAACCAACAGTGTTGTTGCCTCCATGACAGATTTATCACAAGGCTTTAAGGAAATAGATCAGCTAATGGCAGACTCTTCTGGCGCAAGTGATCAAATAAGTCATGCGCTACAGGAGCAAGATGCCGCTGCAGATGAAATTTCTACAGCCATAGTGAGTTTGCATGACTTTTTAGTCGATAAAAGCCAAGAAACTCAATTAGTATCAAAACAAGCAACAACACTGTCGAACAGTACCGAATCAATTTTTGTGCACATTTCTGACTTCTCAAGTGATACGTTAATCAGTGATATGTGCCACCAAGCGCAGCATACGGCTAACAGGATTAGTCAGCTATTTGAGACAAGCATTACTAATAAATCGATATCACAACAACAGTTATTTGATTTTAACTATAAACCGTTAGGTAACACAGAGCCTCCAAAATTTACTACCAGTTTTGATAAATTCACTGATCAACATTTACCCAAAATTCAAGAGCCATTATTAAAAGAATTCACCAGTATGATTTATGCAGGTGCTGTTGATATTAATGGTTATTTTCCAACACACAATAAGTGTTTCTCCAAACCACTAACAGGTAACCCTGAAATAGATGTCATCAATAATCGCACCAAACGTTTGTTTAATGACCCTACCGGTATTCGCTGTGGCAAGCACACCGACAAGTTTTTGTTACAAACCTACAAGCGTGATACAGGTGAAATTATGCATGATGTTTCTGCGCCAATTTACGTCAACGGCAAACATTGGGGCGGTTTTAGAATCGGCTTCAAAGCAAAGTAACTTCTCCCTCCACCGACTAAAGTCTAGGATTTATTTTGATAAACTTAGACTTAGGTCTAATTCCTTTTGTGTACTTTTCACTCTAACTTATTAGCAGATAACAAAAAGCAACATAGTTAATGTTAACGGTACTAAAAACAGAGGCACTAAGACCTCATTAACGTTGATATTAAAGACGAAAAGTATTAAAACAAAATTATTAAAAAAAGCACATTACAATATGCATAAAATAAAATGGGGATTGACCATGAATAAAGGTAAAAAATTTACATTAAAAAAACTCGCTATTGCGAGCAGTTTATTAGCCGTTACCAGCGCAGCGAATGCGGGTTATACACTTAAATTAGACGATGATAATAGCATAACTTTTGGCGGTTATGTCAAAGTTGATACTCGCTATACCGACGGTAATATTGGTGCAAATGATTACTGGTACGGCGGTGGCACCGTTTTAGATCAAGACCAATCAAATTTTGGTATTTCGGTAAACGAAACCCGTTTCAATACAAAGTATGTGCACGGTGATGTTACTGGTTTTATTGAAATGGATTTTTACGGCGATGCGGTATCTGGTGGCGGTAATGAAGTTATTTCTAATTCATCAAGCCCACGTTTACGTCATGCTTTTATTAAATATAAAAATGTATTAGTGGGTCAAACTTGGACCACATTCCAAAATACTAGCTCATTAGCTGAATCAGCTGATTTTGGTGGTCCATTAGTGGCATCGGCCTTTATACGTCAAGGTCAAATTCGTTATACTATGGGCGGTTTACAACTTGCGATTGAAAACCCTGAGACTTATGGCGGTTACCGCGGTTCAAAGACAACCCGCGATGATTCTGTTCCTGATTTCATTGGTAAATATACCTTTAAAGGCGACTGGGGTAATGTTTCTGTTTCTGCACTTGCCCGTCAATTAAAATCTCTAACAAACGAAAGTGAATCAGCCTTTGGTTACGGTATTGCCGGTCGTATTAAGACCTTTGGTAAAGATGATTTCCGTTTTCAAGTACACGGCGGTGAAGTGGGTCGTTATGTTGGTGTAACTGCCGCGACCGATATGGTTGGCGAAGAAGTAGAAGACGTAACCTCGGTCATGGTTGCTTATCGTCACTTCTGGACTGATGATATGCGCAGCTCAGTATTTTATGGTAATACACAAACAGACTTAACTGACAGAGACCGCAGCCATTGGGGTGTTAACCTTTTCAAAAATTTCACCAAGCAGTTATCCTTCGGCATTGAAGTCGGTAACTTTGAAATGGCTAATGCTTCTTCCGCTAGTGGTAATACCTTAGGTGGTGATTCAAACTACATGCAATTCTCAGCTAAATACGTTTTATAGTGCTATCACTAGATAATAAGTAAATTAAAATTATCTAGTGATCTAACCCTCTTGCGTTAGTTAACCTCCAACCGAGGTTATTTTTTGGGGAAGCTTTTGCTTCCCCTTTTTTTATTCACATCACCTCCTCTCTCCTCCCATAAGTGAGAGGTAAAGATAACTATCTAAACAAACAATTCACGAAAAAACTAAGCAAAAAATTAAGCAATAAAAGACATTCTTTCCTATAGTTAGCTCATGTTTATCAATGTTTAAGTTTCAATGGAAAAAAACACCGTATTACGCTGGTTATTAGCCCTCAGCTCTTTTTTAATTTTTCTTATGCCGGTTTTATTGGCTGATGAGCTAACTTTACTCCAAAAGTGGCTTTTGATATTTATTTGTTGGTTTATTGTTATTGCTGGTTCTGCCTACCGAGCAATACATAATGACGATCTCAAGAAAGCAAAAACCGCACTTGAAAAAGGTAAAACTTAATCGTTATGATTTCTTTTAACCAACTGCTCTTACTATTGGGGTTATATATCATCGTGCTTTTTTGTATTGCACAATGGGGGCAGTCTTCTAGTTCAAGAGCAATAAAGGTGCGTAATTCTGCCAATACTTATGCGTTAAGTTTGGCGGTATTTTGTACCTCATGGACTTTTTTTGGCAATATCGCTATCTCAACCAAACAAGGACTTTACCCGGTAGCTCTTTACTTGGGCACCACACTCACGTTTATATTTATGACACCATTATTAAAAAAGATGGTGTTACTGAAAAATGAATTTCACTCAACTAGCATTGCCGATTTTATCTCCGTACGTTATCAAAGATCGCAAGCCTTAGCGGCGCTAATCAGTATTTTATGCCTACTTGGCATTGTGCCTTATTTAACAATTCAACTAAAATCGATAATTGACAGTTTTCACCTATTGGTTCCCGATGTTAGCCAAAATAGCCTTTTAGTCGAATATTTTGACATTCTCATTGTCTTAACCATGGCTTTTTTTACTATTATTTTTGGCGTTCGCCATTTAGACCCAACCGAAAAACATCCTGGAATGATGGTTGCACTTGCCTTTGAAAGCTTATTCAAAATTGTCGCTATGCTAATTGGTACATTATGGATTTGTTATATTATTAACCCCGGTGTATTGCACTTGTTCGAAGAAGTCGCAACCATTGAGAACATTCAAAGCAACATGCAGCAACTATCAACTCAAAGTTGGCTAAGTTTTATGTTGATGGGTGCATTAGGTATTATCACGCTACCTAGACAGTTTCACGTGGGTATCGTTGAGTGTGCCGATGCGAATTTTTTGGATCGTGCTAAATGGTTGTTTCCTCTTTATTTGTTATTAATAAACTTATTTACCTTTCCAGTGGCTCTCGCCGGAATATTATCTGCTGACCCCAATTCCTCCACAAACCTATTACTGTTAAGCTTGCCTTTGTTAGACAATGCCGTAACCATCGCCATAATCACCTTTCTCGGTGGTTTTGCTGCAGCAACAGGTATGATAATGATCAGCGCCATGACTTTATCTACCATGTTAACCAACCACATTGTCATGCCGACGGTAATGTCTTTTCCGGTGTTATCCCCCTTAAAACGTCAAGTATTACCATTACGTTGGTTAATGGTATTACTGGTACTTTTTTTAAGTTTGTTTTATTACCGCGTTATTGGCGACTCGCAGCTTATTGTCAAAATAGGTACAATCAGCTTTATCGCTACCGCACAATTTGCTCCGGCATTAATTGGTGGTTTGATTTGGCGAGGAGGTAATTTAGCTGGCGCTATCAGCGGACTAGTTGTCGGTGCTAGTTTATGGTTTTATAGTGCTTTGTTACCTTCAGTTGTACGTAGTGGCTGGTTAGACTGGTCAATATTAGAACAAAAAACAGGCTTTTTTTACTGGTTCGACCCTGAACATTTTCTTGCCATTCAACAAGCCTCGCCACTGACCAATAGCCTAGTATGGAGCTTGCTCGCCAATACATTTTTTTATATTGCAGTTTCTTTATTTAGTAGAACATCAGCTGAAGAGCAAAAGGTTGCCCATCAATTCGTTGACGTTGAAAATATACATTATGATGTCAATAATGATGAGCCTGAAAGCATTCAAATAACAGAAAAAACACACTTAATTAAACAACTTTTTCAACAGTATATGCCTGAATTGTTGGCAGATAATAAAGTGCACCAGTGTCTCGCTAAAGCCGAAATATTAAACAGAACAAATATCAACATTGCTGAGCTATCAACGTTAAAAAATACTGCAATCAACTCTTTAGCTGGTGTAATTGGTATGGCATCAGCCTACAAAGCATTTAATGGCATTGAGATAATCACAAACAAAGAGCAAGAACAGCTAGCTAATTATTTTTCACAATTTTTTGCTCAATTACAATTATCGCCAAAAGAACTATTTGAGCAAGTTAATTTTCATCATCAAAAACGAGAAATGTTAGAGAGCCACGCTAAACAACAACTCTCAACGATTAACAGCTTAGAAACAGAAGTGGCTCAGCGATTAAAAGCAGAGCAAGCACTCAATATACTAAACATTGAATTAGAGCAAAGGGTTGGCGAAAGAACACATGCGTTAAGCAAGAGCAATGAAGAATTAAATCATACCTTAATGACGTTAAAACAAACTCAGTTTCAACTATTAGAAAATGAAAAAATGGCTTCCTTAGGAGGCTTAGTAGCCGGTGTTGCCCACGAGGTAAATACCCCTATCGGCATTGTGCTTACCTCAATTAGTTTTATGAAAGATAGGTGTCTTCATATCATTGATTCATTACACGAACAAAAACTCACCTCAACACAGCTGACTAAATTTACCCAGGAACTGGATCAAGGTTTTGAATTATCATTAAGAAATATTGAACGAGCGGTTAAGTTAATAGAAGGCTTCAAGCTTATAGCTGTGGATAGTGTTGTTGATGATGCAAGACAATTAAATTTACAGCATTATTTACAAAATATATTGCTGTCATTACAGCCTAAGGTCAAAAGTTCAAACATCGTTTTAACGCTAGAATGTCCTGATGATATTAATATTTTCTCCTACCCCGGTGCGATTGCTCAAATCACTAATAACTTAGTATTAAATAGCCTTACGCATGCCTTTGCTGAACAACAAGCGGGAAAAGTAACCATAAAGGTTACTAGCGCACAAAATTCCATAGTATTAATGTTTACTGATGATGGTTGCAAATTAACTGAAGATATTATGTCGCAAATATTTGAGCCATTTTTTACTACCAAAAGAGGACAGGGAGGATCGGGTTTAGGCGCGCACATCGTTTATAACTTGGTAACACAAAAATTAAAAGGCACAATCGAATTAATAACACAGCAAGAATTTGGCAAGAGTTTTAAAATAGTTATTCCAAAAGATAGCAGACTAGAATAAATAACAAAAATAAAAACGTTAATGTTAATGTTAGAAAATAAGCTAAGCTTTGTTATAAAGATGCAAAGCATAACACTCGAAAATTTATGAGGTTACTATGAGTTTTTTACGAAAATATACCATTCAGCAACGGCTAGCTATGTTAGTAGCCTTAATAATTATAGGCATCGTAGCATTGGATAGTGTGAGCCTATCAGGGGAATATAAATCCCTTTTCAGCCAAAAAAAAGAAACCACGAAAGAATTAGTCGATAGTACTTATACCATTATTGAACATTTCTATTCTTTACAACAGCAAGGCGACCTTTCTGAAGCAGAAGCTCAGAAACAAGCTTTAGCTGTTATTGGCAATTTACGCTACGACACAAAAAATTATTTCTGGGTAAATGATTTTTCTCCCAACATGGTAATGCACCCGATAAAACCTCAACTTAACGGTAAAAGTGTCGCTGGAGTCAAAGATCCCGATGGCACTCTCTTGTTTATCGACATGGTTAATATTGTCAAAGCGCAAGGTGAAGGTTTTGTCCCCTATAAATGGGCCAAACCTGGTTTTGATGACCCGGTTGATAAGATTGGTTTTGTCAAAGGTTTTACCCCTTGGCAGTGGATCATTGGCTCAGGTACTTATTTAGACGATATAGATACTATCTTTGCTGAGCAGCGTAACATGCTCATAATTGATAGCTTAATTATTGCCCTTATCGTTATTGGATTAAGCTACATCATTGGTAAAAGCATTATACTGCCAACCCATGCTGCTTCTAGTTTGATGAAAGATATCGCTCAAGGTGAAGGGGACTTAACACAAACGCTAGATAACAATGGTCAGGATGAAATATCCCGTTTATCTGGTTACTTTAATGAATTTGCCGGTAAAATGAGGCAGTCTTTACAAGATGTGAGCAATACGACCGCACAAGTATTATCGCAGTCTGAGGCACTTGCTGGTGCCAGTGAGAATGCTCAAGGATTAATACAGAGTCAAAATGATATTACCGCGCAAGTTGCCACTGCAATGGAAGAAATGACATCACAAATAAAAGAAGTCAGTGATAATGCCAGCTCAGCTGAGCAAGCAGCCAACGATGCCCGAAATAATACCTCTGATGGTAAAGAAATTATTTCTAACACCATAAATCAAATGCAATCCTTATCAACCAATATTGATGAGGTTAGCCAAGTGATTGCCAGCCTTGCATCTGAAAGTGACAATATTGGTTCTGTACTTGATGTGATTAGAGGTATTGCCGAGCAAACTAACTTGTTAGCACTTAATGCCGCCATTGAAGCCGCACGTGCGGGTGAACAAGGTAGGGGCTTTGCTGTTGTTGCCGATGAAGTACGTACATTAGCTAATCGTACTGAACAAAGCACCAATGAAATTCAAAAGATGATTCAAAAACTTCAACAGGGTGCACAAGAAGCCGTTTCTGCCGTAAAGGTAAGCCAAGACATTTCAACTAAGACAGTAGAGCAAACCACCAAAGCAGATGATTCATTAACTGAAATCGATCGTTTGATGCAGGTCATTTCAGATATGAATACTCAAATTGCCAGAGCAACAGAGCAACAAAGCCAAGCAGCCGATGAAGTTAATTTACGCATTAATGATTTGGCAGGCATGACCGATGAATCGTTGGCGACAACTGAGCAACTTGCCAATACCAGTCAAGAACTTAAATCGAGCAGTAATGATATGTCAGAGGTAGTCGCAAGGTTTAAATTTTAAGCTTAAGGTTAAGGTTAAGGTTTGCAAATATGCTCCATGCATTTGTTGAATACCCTTGGGCCTAAACATAAAAAACCAGTAACATTTTCCGATAAAGAAAGTGTTACTGGCAAACCATCAAAATTTTAAAATCAACTCAACTATAGTAAAGTCAAAATTGGCACTTAGTGGTTATGTGTCCTGGAGCATAACCACTAAGTTCCGTACTGCAATTGCCTAAGTTTGTGAGAGAGCATTCACTTGCCTAAGCAGCGATATTAATGATAATCATTCTTATTAGCGTTGTCAACATTATTTTTACAACTTTCTAAATAATTTCATTTTCAATTCAATAGTCCCACGCGCCATTTTTTTTGAGCTTTTCTTCACTGTCGTTAATCAAGAAAATAATCTGCCGATCTCTGAATTGGTACTGATATGGATATTGGCCAGTTAATAATAATTATCTCAGTTACCAAGATTTAAATAACCAATACAAAGAACAACAAAAAAATTCAAAGATAATGAGGGGGATAGCTTTATAGATTTGGTATAACAAGGAAAACAGGGAGTAGTGACAATATTTAGGTCTTAAATTTGAGGCATACACGCTTCTTGACATCCTGTCACCGCGATATACCGTCCGTCCTGAACATAACAGCAAATATGCTCCATGCATTTGCTGAATACCGTTCGTCCTGAACATAAAAAAACCAGTAACATCTTTCATAAAGAAAATATTACTGGCAAACCATCAAAAATTTTAAAATCGACTTGATTCAAATAAAAATCAAGGTTGGCACCTAGTGGTTATGTGTCCTGAAGCATAACCACTAAGTTCCGTACTGCCATTGCCTAAGTTCGTGAGAGAGCATTCGCTTACCTAGGTAACGAAACAAATGATAATCATTCTCATTATCGATGTCAACACTCTTTTATATTCTTTTTTAAATTATTTTTTCAACTTAGCAAAAGCATCCGCAAAAGCATTACCCATAGCGGCATTATCAACTTTTTTTACTTTGCTTTTCCCTGCTGAATTATTTCTTGCTGCCTGCTGCTTACCATTATTCGTAGGTTTGTTATAATTTGATTGCGATGTTTTTGGATTTTTATTTACCGATTTACTGGTAACATTTTCATCTAAACGCATTGTTAAACTAATACGTTTACGCGCGATATCAACCTCTAATACTTTCACCTTAACAATATCACCCGCTTTGATCACTTCACGAGGGTCACTAATAAATTTGTCCGTGATTGATGAGATATGCACTAAACCATCTTGGTGAACACCAATATCAACAAAAGCGCCAAAATTAGCCACATTTGATACCACCCCCTCAAGTACCATACCAAGTGTTAAATCTGCCATAGTGTTTACACCTTGGGCAAAAGTAGCTGTTTTGAATTCGGGTCTTGGATCTCGGCTTGGTTTAGTTAACTCATTAATAACAGCCTTTATAGTCACTTCACCAAAGGTTTCATCAACAATCTCCGCTATATCTATATTATTAAGCGCTTGGCCATTATTGAGCATAGCCTCAACAGTCAAACCAAGTTTGCCAATAATATTCTCAACAATAACATAAGTTTCAGGGTGCACTGCTGATTGATCTAACGGGTTATCACCGTCACTAATACGTAAAAACCCTGCTGCTTGCTCAAAAGCTTTTGGCCCTAAACGGGCTACTTTTTTTAACTGTTTACGGTTAGTAAAGCGCCCTTCATTATCTCGATAACTAACAATGTTATTGGCCATAGTTTTGTTTAAACCAGATACCCTCGTTAATAAGGCGGCAGATGCGCTATTTAAATCAACACCCACTGCATTCACACAGTCTTCCACGACATCATCTAAACTTTTGCTTAATTTACTTTGGCTCACGTCATGCTGATATTGACCGACACCAATAGCTTTTGGATCAATTTTCACTAATTCAGCTAAAGGATCTTGTAAACGGCGAGCAATAGAAACGGCGCCACGTATGGAGACATCCAAATCAGGAAATTCATGCGCAGCGAACTCAGACGCTGAATATACCGAAGCCCCTGCCTCACTCACGACAACCTTTTTAGGCTTAATGGCTGATTCTGCGTCAAACTGGGCAATCACGTCATCAGCTAACTTGTCACTTTCACGAGAACCGGTGCCATTACCAATAGCAATTAATTCAACTTTATATTGGCGACAAATATTCACTAAAGTGCGCACCGATTTATCCCAATGATTTTGAGGTGCATGAGGAAAGATTGTCGTGGTATGTAAGAGTTTTGTTGTGCCATCCACGATTGCAATTTTACAACCGGTTCGTAAACCCGGATCCAAACCAAGTGTGACCTTTGCCCCAGCAGGCGCTGCCATTAATAGATCATTTAAATTATTAGCAAATACGCTAATCGCTTGTTCTTCCGCTTTCTCACGTAGACCTGTCAGTAACTCATTACCTAAACTAATGCTAAGTTTGGCTTTCCATGTTAACTGCACAACTTTAGTTAAAAACTCAGCGCCGGCTTGTTTGGTCAATCTAAGGGTTAAATGTTCACTGATAATTTGTTCTGCACTGCTAACACTGTTTGCTTCTTGGTTGGGATCAACCTTGATACCCACCTGTAAAAAGCCTTCATTTCTTCCACGTAACATGGCTAACATACGATGCGAAGGAACCGATTTTAATGCCTCACTGTGATCAAAATAATCGCGATATTTCACCGCAGCCTTATCTTGTCCTTTCACCACTTTACTGGTTAAATGCGCTTGTTTTATTATATGACGGCGTAATTTTTGTAATAAGTTAGCATCTTCACTAAAACGTTCAGCCAAGATATAACTTGCCCCCTCTAATACTGATTTAACATCAATAAAGCCTGCTGTTTGATTAATAAAAGCAATCGCTTCTTGCTCTGGATTCAACTGCCAATTATTAAATAATTTGTTGGCTAAAGGTTCAAGACCAGCTTCACATGCGACCTTGCCTTTAGTACGACGTTTAGGTTTAAAAGGTAAATATAAATCTTCAAGACGGGTTTTATTATCTGCTAATTGAATCAACTTTGACAAAGCATCGGTTAGTTTATCTTGCTGCTTTATACTTGTTAGAATCACCTCTCTTCGGTCATTCAATTCACGCAAGTACCCTAACCTCTGCGCTAAGCTACGCAAATGGTTATCGTCTAGACCTTGGGTAGCTTCTTTACGGTAACGGGCAATAAATGGCACCGTTGCACCACCGTCAATTAGACTAATGGCCGTTTTAATTTGAATAGGTTTTACATTAAGTTCTTGAGCGATTTGCTCAGCAATAGCCAACATGAATAGCAGTTCCAGCTTGAAAACGTTTAGGAACTGAATAATAGCAGAAAAGTGTATTAGCGAAAATAGCAGGTTAATACCTATCAGACTAATTTATTAGCACACTCCGCGCACAACGTGAATTACGTTGGCGGCATAGATTGTACGGTATTCCCGCCTAACGCTTTTGATTGATAAGCCGCTTCATCAGCTAACGAAAGTAATTTTTTAAAATTGAATTCTCCTTGCTCGGTAGAAGCCACGCCAAAGCTAGCTGAAATACGAACATCACTCTGTTTAAATAAGAGGTTAGCAATTGTCTTACAAAGAATGTCTGCTTTCTTTTTAGCTTGCGCGAGTAAGCAGTACGGGAAAACTAAAAGGAATTCATCACCACCTAGTCGTATAACACTGTCCTCTAGTCGAGAGCTATTTTTTAACGCTTTAGCTACCTTTACTAAAACCTCATCCCCTTGTTCATGGCCAAAAGTATCATTTATCGGTTTAAATTTGTCTAAATCAATCATAATCAGACTGAGTGAATGAACATGTCGCTTATGCTCACTGAGTGTTTTTTCAATAAATAGTTGTAAATAATAGCGATTATTCAACCCTGTTAATTGATCTGTCATCGCAAGGTGTTCCAAATCTTGCTTTTGTAACATAACTTGTTTCATTAGCTGTTGAGAAGTGATTAAATTTTTAACGCGTACCGTTAATTCGGCTTGCATTACGGGTTTGGTAATAAAATCATTCGCACCTACTTTCAATGCATGTATTCTTTGTTGGGCATTAATCAACGAAGAAATGGCTAAAATGGGGACAGATTTTTTGTCATCTTCTCTCGCTCTTATTTCTTCAATAACGGCAATACCATCCTTTTCGCTCGCTAAAATTATATCTAATAAAACCAAGTCATAATGATGTCGTTCAAGCATATCAAGACCACTTTCAGCTGTAGTAACATGATCAACGGTTAAGCCCATTTGCTGTAATATTTCACAGGTCATATTTGCCAATGTTAAATGGTCTTCCATATATAAAACATGACCCGTACAATGGCAGAGTATTATTTCATTTTTATTCACTTTACTTAATAGCGATTTGATTTCATCAATTGCCATTTTTTGACATACCGCATTAATTTCAGCAATTTTCATTTGTGCTAGTTTTTCAGAGTTGTTATCACTAGAAAATAAAATAATGAAAATGTTAGTACATTTAGATAACGCTTTAATTTTTTTAGCTAGCTCGGTGCCTGTCATGTCAGGCAAGTGCATAGCGATACATACAAGTTCAAATCCCCCTTCATTGAGCTGCGATATTGCCTCCTCGCCTGTACTTACTTCTTCAGGTACTATTGAGTGACCATATAAAAATTCTTTAAGTAATAATCGATAAGTTTTGGAAGGGTCAACAATCAGCGCTTTCATAAAATAACGGCTATCCTCATATATCATCGCAGTAGTTAATAAGAGTATGGTCATCATTCGCTAAATATGCCAAAAATAACGCTAAAACATAGAATAGAATAATATGAAAAAATCCAACTACATTACTCGCGCAGGCTGGGATCGCTTAGATAAAGAACTAAAATTTTTATGGAAAAATGAACGCCCTAAGATTACCCGCTCAGTTAGCGAGGCCGCTGCGCAAGGCGACCGCAGTGAAAATGCTGAATATATATACGGAAAGCGACGTTTACGTGAAATTGACCGACGCGTACGCTTCTTGGTAAAACGCACCGAAGAACTAAATATTGTTTATCCGAGCCCCCAACAAGAGGGCAAAGTGTTTTTTGGCGCTTGGGTTACCTTGATTGATGAGAATGATGAAGAGCTGGCTTATCGCCTTGTTGGCCCTGATGAATGGGATGTAAAGCGTAGAGAAATCAGTATAGACTCCCCCATGGCACGGGCGCTATTAGGTAAAGCGATTGATGATGAGGTTGTTGTGCAGACGCCTGATGGTGAGCGTATTTTTGATATTATAAAAATACACTATAAAACAGAATATTAATCACCTTAGCTTGGTTTCATAACAAATAGATTAGTGATGAACTATACCCGTTCTACTTGAAGATGCAGGATTCAGTTGGAATTATAAACGCCTTTAGGCAAGGCATTGATTGAAGAGAACGGTTGTTCCCTTATCGAAATCAATAACGTAGCATAAGGCGTTTATAAGCCAACCCTTCGGGGAATGCTGAGAGAATCATATTCGTCGTTACATTTGTTTTTAAGGGAATAACCATTAACAAAAAATGTGCCTTGATTATGATTCACTCAGCTCTCCTGAAACGAGCATCTTCAAGTAGAATGGGTATAGATATAGTTCAGCTTTTATTAACTAAAAATCAAATTGCACACCCAGACGAACATTAAGGCCACGCATCGTTTCATTATCATCAAGTGTCACTGTGTCTAACGTACTGGCGACATCAATATTAAAGAACTTCATCACGGTAACACCGGCATTCAGATAACCCAGCTTAGTACCGGCTAAATTGCGGCTCAGACCGAACCTAACACTCGGTAACCACCAACTATCTGCTGCATACCCCGCTGTGATGGTAAACCATTGATATCTATCTCGCATTGGGTCTTCAACCGGATTAGCATCTAACTCAGCATTTAAGCTCCAGTGTCTGTCTTCGGTATAAGCTCCCGCTTCTAACTTGACCTGACGTTGCATAGTAAATTTTTCATGATAGCTTAATTTATTCAAAATATCCGTTGAGATGAAATCAGTTCGGTCAATTTCTGGGTATTCATAAGTCTGTTCAATGACATTAGCGACTGAGATACCTAGCTGATAATTTGATGCTGCCCATACCAAGCCCAAATCAAAATCCAAACCATTTTTATAGGTATAATCCGCATCTTTAATATCATCAAATATAGCTTCGGCATCAGTTATCTCACCTAAACGCGTACTAATATTAGCTAAACCTACGTGGTAAAAAGAAGGTTTAACTCCCCAATACAATGCCCCTTGTTCACTTTCATAAGCCTTTTTACTATAGGCTAATGAGAATTGCGCTATCCGGGTTGATTTAACTAATAGAACACTGTCATTATCAAATGTTAACTTAACTTTATTATTTGCAGGGTTATAAAATAAAGTAATACCTGCCGATAAGTCTAATGCTTGAATAGGATCATTTTCAGTAAAATCAGGAATGGTCTGTAAGGCTGAGGTTGCCTGTTCTTTATCAAAAGTTATCGCTTCAAATATGCCAACCACTTTTGCATTGCCTTTGTAGCCCACACCTAACAACAAAGTTCCACCATATAAGTCTTCATTTAAGACTAAGCTCAAATTACTGGTCGCTTCTGCTTTACCGTAACCTTCGGCAGCAATAAGTGCTAGCAGGCTTCCAGTACTAACCACCTGATCTTTTAACACATCAATTTTATCTTCTAATTCTGGGTACTCATCTAATAAATCTTGCCAGGTATAATCCCTTATCGGATTTTCTGGTTTTGGTGGTCTTATCGAGCCATCATCACCATCTTCTGGTGGTTTGAAGCCATTTGATATGTCATCAATTTTTTCAAAAAGGTCATCCAAATCACCATACTCAAGACCCACGCCAACCTCAATAGCGCCGCCCGTCATAACATGCGGGTCGTTGCGTTCAATAATTAGCGCTGCAGCGGCGGGATTTCCTGCATTAGATAAGGATTTTTGTGAATAATTTAAACTAGCACTACGGGGTTGCACGTCAGCCCAAACTAAGCTGAACGGAAAAAGAAGTAAACTAGTGAAAAGGCTGGTTTTGTTAAAAAAAGAATAAGGCATAATACTAGGCTCATATAGTACAAAATTAGAACATTCTTATACAATAGAATATCATGCCTTATAATTAATCAGAAAATATATGCCAATTAGTTACAAAGAAATAACATACTTTAACCTTACTTTGTTTTAACGAGTCGGCTACGTAAAGGGATTTGGCAGACATCTAAAACAGGCGGTGGTTTTTTATAGAAAAAAGCATCCTTTCGAGCACGACGTTTAACCAAACGTTCAGCAAATACAGTTGACTCAGTATTTTCAACTTCAATGATGAGTCGATCAGCTTCAGGCACATCACTCATTAACTGCATGTTATCAATTGTCGTAAAATCTCGATGATCAACCGCATATTCACCTTCAATTACCGCAGTACGTTTTATCGCTTGAATGTGCTGCATGCCATACACTACCCGACCAAATATAGTCATAATACGGTCTAAATATCGTGGCGCTTGACCAATAACAAAATAGAAATGACTTGACGCTGAATCGGCCTCGTTATTTCGCGCCATGGCTAATGTACCTGGACAATGTGTTAACCACGCTTTCTCTTCACTGGGATTAGCCGCCACAGCAAAGCCATTTTTAAAACCCGTTTGCTCTGCAAATAAATCATTTTGCTGAACAGAGGTGAATGACCATTGTTTATCAGTAGGCCACTCTCCTTCCATCGCAATAATCGGCACAGACTTGTCTTTGTCACTTCCATCTTTTGGCCCTGCTTGAGCAACAAAACCATCAATGACACGATAAAATGTTGTCTTATCGTAAAAACCTTCTTTAGTGAGCTGACTAAACTGGGCAACATGTTTAGGAGAAAATTGCGGCGCTAACTCAATCACTACTTTGCCGTGAGGCAAGGTTAATAATACCGTATTATTTAAGTCGAGCTTACGCCATAAAGACTCATTAGCATTATCAGCACCACAAGCGCTAATAAAGAGTAAAGCAAAACAGGCGGTACATGTTTTTATAGTCGTTTTGATCATGGCAGGTCATCAATAGTTAAGCATAAGAAATTAAATGCTATCATAGCGTCCGTATCGATGTCTGCGAAAAGTCAGATAAAATTCCCGTGGAGATTTCTGTGAATAAAAGCATTACAACCAACCTTATCGCCCTACTATGCACAATAGCGGGCTATATCAGCGAACAACCTATATTTTTCACTATAGGTTTATTCGCATTATCTGGGGCAATCACTAATTGGTTAGCAATACACATGTTGTTTGAAAAAGTGCCTTTGCTTTACGGCTCAGGTGTTATTCCTGCACGTTTTGAAGAATTTAAAATTGCCATTCGTCAATTGATGATGGAGCAATTTTTTACCGAAAAAAACATTGACCGTTTTTTATCTGATAGCTCAGGCAAAGCAAGCACTATTAACCTAGCACCCGTTATTGCCAAAGTGGACCTTAGCCCCGCATTTAACAATTTAGTTGAAGTGATTGAACAATCTTCATTTGGACCTATGCTTGCCATGGTTGGCGGCAGTGAGGCAATTCAACCGATGAGAGAGCCTTTCATCGAAAAAATGAAATTATCGATTCAAGAGATAAGTCAAAGCGAAGAGTTTAATGCGTTATTACGTGAAGAATTAGAGCAACCTAATATCATTTCAGGCATGCGTGACAAGGTTAGCGACATAATCGAAAAGCGTTTAGATGAATTAACACCACAATTAGTGAAAGAGATTATACAAGCCATGATCAAAAAACATTTAGGCTGGTTAGTTGTTTGGGGTGGCGTTTTTGGTGGCGTTATTGGTTTGATTGCGGCATTAAGTAAGGGTTTTTAAGCGCTTGTTTAATGAATCTATTGCCATTGTCACAATGGCTTATAAAATTATCGACACATCTAGGATAAATTAGTCTTAAATTTTGCACTTTATGACATAGAAATCACTTTAAGTTAGACCTCACTTTACGTTATGCTTGAGAGATTAAAAAATAGAGAGTGATTAAGTAATAAGAGCGATGTCGCCTTATACTTACTTTCAATTAATATAAGGTAAACTTCTGTCATGTTTGGTAGTTTAAAGGCTTTGCCTGCCGATCCTATTTTAGGATTATTGGCTAAATATAGAAATGATGATAATCCAAATAAAATTGATTTGGGTGTTGGCGTATACAAGAATGAAGCAGGTCATACGGCTATTCTTAATTGTGTAAAAAAAGCCGAACAACATCGCCTCACGACTGAAGACACCAAAGTTTATATTGGTCCAACAGGTTCTGCGTTATTTAACGATGAAATGGCCAAACTAATTTTTGGTAACGAGCATAAAGTACTCAATGAAAACCGTGCTCGCACTGTTTCTACCCCAGGTGGTACGGGTGCATTACGTGTTGCTGCTGAATTTATTAAATCGTGTAAAACTGGCGCCACTATTTGGGTAAGTAACCCAACATGGGCTAACCATACCGGTTTATTTGCTGCTGCAGGGTTAAACGTTAAAACTTATCCTTATTATGATTATGAAAACAAAACGTTAGACTTTGACGGCATGTTAACTGCGCTTAAAGAAGTTAGCAGTGATGATGTGGTGTTATTACATGCCTGTTGTCATAACCCAAGTGGCATGGATTTAAACAATGAACAATGGCAACAAGTTGCAGAAGTAGCCAAAAGTGTTGGTTTTACACCATTAATTGATATGGCTTATCAAGGTTTTGGTAAAGGCTTAGACGAAGACGCTTACGGTTTACGCTTAATGGCTGAAACCGTTAAAGAAATGATTGTTTGTAGCTCATGTTCTAAAAACTTTGGTCTATACCGTGAACGTATTGGAGGCTGTACTATTATCGGTGAGTCAAGTACATCGGTTGATATTGCTAACTCTGTTTTACTTTACGTTATACGTGTAATTTATTCTATGCCACCAGCACATGGTGCCGCTATTGTAGAAACCATTTTAAGCTCTGATGAGCTTCGTAACGAATGGCACGTTGAGCTGAAAGAAATGCGTGATCGCATTAATGGTAATCGTCAGTTAATTGTTGATAAATTAGTTGAGAATGGCGTAACGCGCGATTTTAACTTTATTACTCGTCAAAGTGGCATGTTCTCTTTCTTAGGTATAACCCCTGAGCAAGTACAACAGTTGCAAGACGAATATAGTATCTACATGGTTGGTTCAAGTCGCATGAGTATTGCTGGTATTGCCAACAGTAATGTGGATTACTTAGCAAAATCTATTGCTAAAGTGCTTTAACTAAAAGCATCAAACATCAATTTTTATTGATGTTTGTATTGATCAGGCTGAAGATTTTTTTATTCTAATAGGATAAAATATCCTTCAGCTTTTTTTATGCCTATCTTTTATTGGCATGGATATAAACCCTATCTCTAAGGAAACCCCTGTGACTGTTCCTGGCAATTTATTTATTCTTTCTGCACCCAGTGGCGCTGGCAAATCCAGCTTAATCAATGCACTACTAAAACAAGAAGCGGGCTCTTCCACAAGAACATTAGCGGTATCGGTTTCACACACCACCCGTGATCCACGTCCGGGTGAGAATAACAGCGAACATTATCATTTTGTGAGCGTTGACGAATTCAAAAAACAAATTGATAAAAATGCGTTTTATGAACACGCCGAAGTTTTTGGTAATTATTACGGCACTTCCGAAATTGCTATAGACGCACAACTTGCACAAGGCATTGATGTATTTTTAGATATTGACTGGCAAGGTGCGCAACAAGTACGCATGAAAAAACCCAGTGTTACCACTATTTTCATTAGCCCACCGTCAAAAAGTGAATTAGAGAGTCGTTTACGAGGCCGTGGTCAAGACAGTGAAGAAATCATAGCGAGTCGTATGGAAAAAGCACAAGCAGAATGCTCTCACTACACTGAATTTGATTATGTGATTGTCAATGATGATTTTGAACAAGCATTAACAGAGTTAACAACCATAGTTCAGAACCAACGTTTGAAGTGCAAGCAGCAAAAAATTACCCATGAGGATTTATTCACAGAATTGCTTGCCGAATAATTAACCTATACCATAGTAAAACAAAGTGCCATTTTATCAAATAACACCTTGACGCTTTACTGAAGTGCTTTAAATTAATTACATATATACTGCGCTATCCCTTGCTTAATTAGCGCGCGATGAGTAAACTACGTCACTGTTTTTTTAAATTGCTTATTATTAGTTGGAGTGACCAAATGGCTCGCGTAACTGTTGAAGATGCCGTAGAAAAAGTCGGCAACCGTTTTGATTTGGTGCTAGTTGCATCACGTCGTGCTCGTCAAATTGCAACGGGTGGAAAAGAACCATTGGTTGAAGTCGAAAATGACAAACCAACGGTAATTGCTTTGCGTGAAATCGAAGCGGGTTTAATTACTACCGAAGTAATGAATGTTTCAGATCGCCAAGAACAAATTCAACAAGATACAGCTGAGCTAGATGCTGTTGCTGCAATTGTTGGTGGTCAACAAGACGAATTAGGTTAATTTTATCTAAAATTAAGCACTAATTAGCTTAATTTAAGTCATTCTAAAACGCGTACTTTCTTTTGCTCAAGGCAAAAAATGGGTTACGCGTTTTTTATTGCTTGCAAAACGACTACAAAGCCACGTATTCTACCTATACTAGGGTATATACTCGAAACTATAGTCCCCGTTTATCCTCAGCTTGGAGTAATAGGTGTACCTATTTGAACCGCTAAAAGAATTAAGCTCATCTTATTTATCAAAAGTACAAATTGATCTACTTAAACATGCCTATGTGGTGGCAAGAGATGCCCACGATGGTCAAATGCGATCGAGTGGTGATCCCTATATAACTCATCCTGTTGCGGTAGCCATTAATTTAGCTCAAATGAAGCTTGACCATGAAACACTCATGGCAGCCTTACTGCATGATGTCATTGAAGATACCGAAGTTACAAAAGACGAATTAGCTGAATTATTCGGTCATACGGTGGCAGAGCTAGTTGAAGGTGTCAGTAAGCTAGATAAGTTAAAATTTGATAACAAAGAAGAAATGCAAGCAGAGAACTTCCGCAAAATGGTGCTCGCCATGGTGCAAGATATTCGTGTTATTTTAATCAAACTTGCCGACCGTACCCACAACATGCGTACTCTAGGCTCATTAAGGCCTGATAAACGTCGTAGAATTGCCAGAGAAACCTTAGAGATTTATGCACCAATAGCCAATCGATTGGGTATTCATGACATTAAGAATGAACTCGAGTTATTGGGCTTTGAAGCCTTATACCCTATGCGTTCACGTGCATTAAGATCTGCAGTTAAAAGTGCTCGCGGCAATCGTAAAGCAATCGTTGATAATATTGAAAAAGAAATTATCGCGCGCTTAAGTGAAAGTGGTATCGAAGCGCAAGTCTCAGGGCGAGAAAAACATTTATATTCTATTTACCGCAAAATGTTAAACAAAGAACTTATGTTTAATGAAGTAATGGATATTTATGCTTTTAGAGTTATCGTCAGCGAAAAAATAGATAATTGTTACCGTGCCTTAGGTGCAATGCACAACCTATTTAAACCTATTGAAAGCCGTTTTAAAGACTATATCGCTATTCCCAAAACAAATGGCTACCAATCATTGCACACGTCATTAATTGGCCCTCACGGTATTCCTGTAGAAATACAAATTCGTACCTACGATATGGACCAAATGGCTGATAAAGGCGTTGCCGCTCACTGGCTTTACAAGCAAAATGGCGAAAACACTGGCACAACAGCACAAATGAAAGCCCGTCGTTGGATGCAGAGCTTGATCGAATTACAACAAAGCGCTGGTAGCTCATTTGAATTTATTGAAAATGTAAAATCTGACCTTTTTCCTGAAGAAATTTACGTCTTCACCCCTGACGGCCGCATTATTGAACTGCCTATGGGCGCAACACCTATTGATTTTGCCTACGCTGTTCATACAGATGTCGGCAATTCATGTGTTGGCGTTAAAGTGGATCGTAAACCTTTTCCTATGAGTCAGCCCATTGATTCTGGCCAAACCATTGAAGTAGTCACATCAGCAGCGGCAAGACCTAACGCTACTTGGTTAAACTTTGTTGTCACGGCTAAAGCCCGATTACAAATAAGAACCTACCTTAGAAGCCGTGAAAAAGATGAATCACACTCCTTAGGTTTGCGTTTATTAAGTCATGCTTTAGGTAAAGCCAAGTTAGAAGATATTTCAGCAGAAAAAATAGATGAGGTGGTTAATCAAAGTGGTAATGACAATTTTGATGACTTACTCACCAATATAGGATTAGGTAATGCGTTAAGTATTGGTATTGCCAGACGTCTAACTGATGAATTTACCGAAGACAACGAACTTGAGTCAAATACGGCAAAAAGCAAAATGCCCATAAAAGGCACCGAAGGTATGTTGGTTAGTTACGGTAAATGTTGTCGCCCAATACCCGGCGATGCCATTTTAGCCTACCTAAGTCCTGGTAAAGGCCTTATGGTGCACCAGCAAGGTTGTCGTAATATCAAAGGTCATGAGCAAGGCGGGTTGTTCCCCGTCAAATGGGACAGCGATATTAATAAAGAATTTATTGCTAAACTGCGTGTTGAAATTGTAAACCACCAAGGTGCTTTGGCACTATTAACGAATGTTATTGCTAAATGTGGCTCAAATGTTCACAGCCTAAACTCAGGTGAGAAAGAGGCCGGTTTATATATTATTGATATGGAAATTACCTGTCGTGACCGAATTCACTTAGCTGATATCATTCGTAAAATTAAAGTAATGATTGATGTGCAGCGTGTCATTAGAAATAAATAAATTAAAAAGACTTAAATTTTAGGAAGTATTATGAAAAGTATTATCAGTACAGATCAAGCACCAAGCGCTATCGGCACTTATAGCCAAGCAGTTAAGGTAAACAATACGGTTTATTTATCAGGTCAAATTCCTCTTGTGCCAGAAACAATGACTGTTATTGAAGGTGGTTTTGCCGAACAGACAGAACAAGTATTTAAAAACTTATCTGCTGTATGCGAAGCGGCAGGTGGCTGTATTAATGACATGGTAAAAGTAAACATTTTCATGACTGATTTAAGCAACTTTGCTACGGTAAATGAAATCATGGCTAGATATTTCAAGCAACCATACCCTGCGCGCGCGGCAATTCAAATTTCAAAATTACCAAAAGATGTCGATATTGAAATTGATGGCGTACTGGAACTACCTAGCGTTAACTAAGACAAGCTTCATTAATACGATTTAATCGGCATTGTCTACGCTGTTCGTTCAAGTCACTTATCAATATAGGCTCCATGAACTTACAGCTCGACGGATTTGCTTAAATAGCATTTATTTTACCTATTCACTTTATCGCACCTTAGTTTTTTAAAGAGCTAAGATAAAATCATTTAAAAGATTAATAAGAAATGACTCCAGAAAGATTAGTACGCATTAACACCATGTTAGACAAACGCCAGCCAGATTTAACTATCTGTATGGAAGGCTTACACAAGTCGCATAACTTAGCCGCCGTAGTGCGCACTTGTGATGCTATTGGTGTTAGCGATGTACACGCTGTATGGAAGAGTGAAGAAGCAGAAGTAAGAGGCGGTAGTGCCGCAGGCAGCCAAAACTGGGTTGATGTACATAATTATAGTAAAACTGCTGATGCGATTACGGCATTAAAAGCACAAGGTATGCAGGTATTAGTCACTAACTTATCAGATACCGCGGTTAATTTTACCGAAATTGATTATACCAAACCCACAGCAATCATTTTAGGACAGGAAAAATTTGGTACTTCGGAAGAGGCGTTAGCACTTGCTGATCAAGATATTGTTATTCCTATGGTTGGTATGGTGCAGTCACTAAATGTTTCTGTCGCTTGTTCAGTGGTTTTATACGAAGCACAACGTCAACGTCAATTAGCCGGTATGTATGATCAACCTCGATTAAGCCATGAACGCCGTCAACGTACCTTGTTTGAGGGTGGCCACCCTATTTTTGCTGAGGCTTGTCAACGCAAAGGTTTACCTTATCCAATTATTGATGAATCAGGTCAAATTATTGCTGATGATAATTGGTGGCAAAAAATGCAAATGAACAAAAAAGCTTGGCAGCATATTGATGATTAATTAACCTTGATTGAAATTTAATGGAAACACTGACTAAACTTTCGCAAATCCCGCTTAATACCTTAAAAGGTGTTGGCCCTAGCTTAGTAACTAAACTAGAAAAAATTGGCTTACTGTCAGTGCAAGACTTGCTGTTTCATTTGCCGCTGCGTTACGAAGATAAAACCCGGGTGACGACGATACGGGACTTATTACCTGGCACTTCCACTAATATTATTGGTGAAATAACCGATAGCCAAATAACGCATGGCAAACGCCGTATGTTAGTGGTTACTTTAAATGACGGCACAGGTAATATTCAGCTGTGTTTTTTTAGTTTTTCCGCTAGTCAAAAGAATAGTTTAAGCATAGGCCGAACGATACGCTGTTATGGTGAAATAAAACGTGGCCCACGTGGTTTTCAAATTGTTCACCCCGAATATAAATCCCTCGACGATGACCGAGTTCTGACCCCTGTAGAAGAAACCTTAACCCCTGTTTACCCTAGTACTGACGGTTTACGACAAGTTTCACTGCGTAGCCTAACTGAGCAAGCGTTAATCAAATTACAGCGTGGCCAAGTAGATGAACTTTTACCCGCTAGTTTGTTCACCGAGCAGTTTTCTTTAAGTGAAGCACTCGCTATTATTCATCGACCACCGCCAGAAACGTCGGTAGAGCAATTAGAACTAGGCCGTCATCCTGCACAGTTGCGTTTAATTAAAGAAGAATTACTTGCTCACAACTTAAGCATGTTAAAACTAAGACAAAACAGTGATGTGCATGCAGCAATGACTTTGCTGGGCAAAGAAAAAGTCACAAAAAAATTTTTAAAGGCATTACCTTTTTCTCCAACCAATGCACAAGCACGCGTAGTCGATGAAATCAAAACCGACTTGGCGAAAAAACAACCTATGATGCGCTTAGTGCAAGGTGATGTGGGTTCGGGTAAAACATTAGTGGCAGCATTGGCAGCACTAACGGCGATTAGCGAAGGTTATCAAGTGGCGTTAATGGCACCAACCGAAATATTGGCCGAGCAGCATGCCATTAATTTTGCTAACTGGTTTGAGCCATTAGAAATTAGCGTTGGTTGGCTCGCAGGAAAAACGAAAGCCAAAGCCCGTCGTATTGCCCTTGAGCGTATTGCCAATGGTGATATGCAAATGGTTATTGGCACACATGCTCTTTTTCAAGCCGATGTTATTTTCAATAACCTAGTCTTAATAGTTATTGATGAACAGCATAAGTTTGGGGTAAAACAACGCTTATCGTTACGTGAAAAAGGCGTATTTGATGGTAACTACCCTCATCAGCTCATCATGACAGCAACACCTATTCCTCGTACTCTAGCGATGACTGCATATGCTGATCTTGATACTTCAGTGATTGACGAGTTACCTCCCGGACGTACACCGATTAATACTGTCGCTTTACCTGATTCCCGCCGAGACAATGTGATTGAGCGTATTCGACAAGGCTGTGCAAATGATGGCAGGCAAGCCTATTGGGTTTGTACGTTAATAGAAGAGTCTGAGGTTTTACAATGTCAGGCTGCTGAAGACACAGCAGTATATTTACAAGCACAATTACCAGAATTAAAAATTGGCTTAGTACATGGCCGCATGAAAGCTGATGAAAAACAATCCGTTATGGATAGTTTTAAAAAAGGTGAATTGCATTTACTTATTGCCACAACGGTTATTGAAGTTGGCGTGGATGTGCCTAATGCGAGCTTAATGGTAATAGAAAACCCTGAACGATTAGGGTTAGCGCAATTGCATCAATTACGTGGCCGTGTTGGTCGTGGCTCTGTTGCTTCACATTGTGTTCTATTGTACAAAGCTCCACTGTCTAAAACCGCAACAAAACGTTTAGCTGTGCTAAGAGAGAGTAATGATGGTTTTGTCATTGCAGAAAAAGATCTCGAAATTCGTGGTCCGGGTGAATTATTAGGTACTCGCCAAACAGGTTTAGCAGAACTACGCATTGCAGACTTAGTGCGCGATGGTCATTTAATCCCCGAAATTCAGCAGAAAGCCTACTTACTTTCACGCCAGCAACCTGAATGTGCACAAGCGTTAATTCAGCGTTGGTTAGGCAGTAAAGAACGTTACTCTAACGCATAAAAAAGGCTGTGAAGTCAAACCTCAAATAGGTTAACTTCGACAGCCCAAACGCATAATGAGTTTCCAAGCAGGATTAGTGTGCTTCGTCCCAGTTATCTCCCATGCCGGCTTCAGCAATTAACGGCACGCTCAATTCAACGGCATTATTCATCAGTTCAACTAACTTCGCCGTTGTTTCTTCGACCATATCTTGATGAATTTCAAAAATTAATTCATCGTGTACTTGCATCGTCATGCGAATACGGTCATCATTTTGTGCTAATAACCACTCATCAACGGCTAACATCGCTTTCTTAATAATATCAGCAGCAGTGCCTTGCATTGGCGCATTAATAGCTGCACGTTCTGCCGCCTTTTTACGCATACCATTTTTAGCATTAATATCAGGTAAATATAAACGACGACCATAAAGGGTTTCAACATAACCTTGTTCACTTGCTAGTTGACGAGTGTCTTCCATGTAAGTTAATACACCAGGATAACGTTGGAAGTATTTGTCTTGATATTCTTGTGCTTGCTTGCGACCAATATTAAGCTGTTTTGCTAAACCAAAGGCCGACATACCATAAATTAAACCAAAGTTTATCGCTTTGGCACTACGGCGCTGATCGGTCGTTACTTCATCAAGTTCAACAGAGAAAATTTCTGCTGCTGTCGCACGATGAATATCTTTACCTTCACTAAAGGCTGTTACTAAGCCGACATCATCTGATAAATGCGCCATGATACGTAATTCAATTTGTGAATAATCAATAGCGACAATTTTATGATCTTTAGGCGCAATAAAAGCTTGGCGTATCTTGCGGCCTTGCTCACTTCGAATTGGAATGTTTTGTAAGTTTGGATCGGTCGAAGATAAACGACCCGTCGCGGTAACCGCTTGATGATAAGAAGTATGCACACGGCCAGTTTTTTGACTTACCATTAATGGCAATTTATCGGTATAGGTTGACTTTAATTTACTCAAACCACGATTTTCTAAAATGATTTTTGGTAATGGATAATCAAGAGCTAGCTCTTGCAATACCTCTTCTGCAGTAGAAGGTGCGCCTTTAGGCGTTTTTTTGATGATCGGGATTTGTAATTCTTCAAACAATATTTGTTGTAATTGTTTAGGGGATGCTAAATTGAAACTTTTGCCTGCTAGATTATGCGCTTCAATTTCTAATTCAGCCAAACGCTGCCCTAAAAGCTGACTTTGATCGGCTAATATATCGCAATCAATCAATACCCCACCTTGCTCCATCCGTGCAATGACTGGCATTAAAGGCATTTCAATATCGTTATAAACACTGAGTTGTTCTGGTAGCTGTGCAAGTGCAGGGAAAATAGCGTTATGTAAGCGCAGGGTTATATCAGCATCTTCCGCGGCATATTGACCCGCTTTTTCAAGCTCTATTTGATTAAAAGTAAGTTGCTTAGCGCCCTTGCCGGCAATATCCTCAAAATGCACCGTTTTATAATCAAGATATTTAAGTGCTAAAGCATCCATATTATGACGAGTGGCGACGCTATTATAACAGTACGACTCTATCATCGTATCAAAAGCGACCCCTTGTAGAGCAATATCATAATGACTTAAAACGTTAGCATCATATTTAAGGTTCTGACCAATTTTTTTGATTTCAGTACTTTCTAACAAAGGTTTTAATTGCGCTAAAACCCAATCACGGTCAAGTTGCTCCGGTGCATCAAGGTAGTCATGAGCAAGCGGTACATACGCAGCCTTACCTTCTTCAATAGCAAAAGATAAACCGACCAACTCAGCTTTCATGTAATCGACACTCGTGGTTTCAGTATCAAAAGCGAAAGCATCACTCGATTTTAACTGTGTTAGCCATTGTTCAAATGAGGCTTTATCTAAAACAATATCGTATTGAGTTTCAGTTACTCGGCTAGCGATCACTTCAACCCGATCAACATTATTTGTCGGTGTCGACCTTGAAACATTTCGATTTACCGGGCTTACAGCAACTTCGGTAGCGTTGCCCGTTAAGTCAGCAAGCAGTCGCTTTAACTCAAATTCTTGATAAAGTTCTGTTAATTTTTCTACATTAGGCGCTGAGGCTTGTAGCTGATCAGCACTTTGCTCAAGTTCAACATCACATTTAATCGTCGCTAATTGGTAAGAAAGTGGTAATTGCTCTAACGCATCACGTAAATATTCGCCAATTTTACCTTTAACCTTATCTGCATTCGCCATGACTTGATCAATTGTGCCATGCTCAGCTAACCACTTAACCGCAGTTTTAGGACCACATTTAACTACACCCGGAATATTGTCGACCTTATCGCCCATAAGCGCTAAATAATCAATAATTTGATCTGGACGTACACCAAATTTTTCAACAACACCCGCTTCATCCATCTCGACATCGGTCATGGTATTGATCAGGCGCACGTGTGGTGTCACTAATTGCGCCATATCTTTATCACCAGTAGAAATAACCGTCTCTATACCTAGTGCATCTGCTTGTCTTGCCAGTGTGCCAATCACATCATCAGCCTCAACGCCTGGGATCACTAATAAAGGTAAACCCATCGCCGTAATAATGTCATGTAATGGCGCGATTTGTGTGCGTAAGTCGTCAGGCATTGGCGGACGATTAGCCTTGTACTCTGGATACATGTCATTGCGAAAAGTTTTGCCTTTGGCATCAAAAATAGCAATGACATTACCATTGGGATAATCTTTATTAAGACTACGCAACATATTTAGTACGCCAGTGATTGCTCCTGTTGGCTGACCACTTTGAGTTCTAAGTGCCTGCAAATAAGGTACGTGATAAGCACGGAATAAATATGATGAACCATCTACTAAAATAAGTGGTGATTTGGCATCATTTTGTGCGTTTGGCTTTTCGTTAGCGTTAACAGAAGTGGTCATAAAGAGTAGGTAACAATAATAATAAACAAAAGGTGGCTAAGGATGCCATAAAGTACATAGCCAATCCACCTCAAGATGTAGGATACCGCTTATTAAGGAATACAGCCGCTACTGGAAGTACAGTATTAGATAATGCCGGAAAAATTATCCCGAATTATTCTGTTAAATAATCATGACCAAAAAAAGATACGTTTTGATGATGAATCACATGGACTTTTTGAAAATAGCATTTTGAGCTGGTTTAGATTTCTCTAAACGCCACTATTTTCCAGTATATGTAGGGCTAGCTTGTGGATAACCTTGTGAGCAAGCACAGTTAATCGGCAAATAAGTTGTTAAGACTTATTTGGTTGAATATTGATAACTATTTGATTATATTGAGAAAAAACCAGATCTTGTTTGCTTTTTATACATATTCCATTATTTTTATCATTTGTGGATAAATTTATTATCACAGTTATTTTAAGCTGTACGAAAAATCAGCTAAGGAAAATAACGAGGTAAGAGATTATCAGAATTTGAACTAATTACTAGTCCATTATTAAACTTTTTTTACAAGAATATTACATCTTCAAATAACAAAAAAATATAAGTCAATCACAGCAAGACCTAGCAACAGATCCACCAGTATAATAAAAGTTTTTATGAAAATTATTATTATAAAAAACAAAAATCCCGACTAAAATTTGAGTCGGGATTTTTACACTACCACTATTTTAGTAACGCGTTAATTGTGCAATTTTAGCTTTAGAAAACCATGGATATAATACCGGTAATACCACAAGCGTTAATAACGTCGCTGTCACTAAACCGCCAACAATAACACTGGCCAGTGGTCGTTGAATCTCAGCGCCAACACCATTCGACATTAACATAGGGATCAGACCCAGTGCAGAGGTAATAGCTGTCATCAATACTGGCCGTAAACGTGATACCGCACCATCGAATACCCCTTTGGGAGTGCCAACCCCTTCTTTAACCAGTTGATTAATGCTTTCTACCATCACCACACCATTAAGTACCGCCACACCAAACAAAGTAATAAAACCAACCGAGCTCGGCACCGATAAGTATTGCCCTGAAATATAGAGCGAGAAAATACCGCCAATAACCGCTAATGGCACATTCACTAAAATAAGCATCGCTTGACCGACGGAGCCAAAGGCAAAATAAAGTAATAAAGCAATTAACGCCAGTGATAAAGGTACGACAACAGCAAGTCGTTGCTGAGCGCGTTGTTGGTTTTCAAATTGACCACCAATCACGACAGAGTAACCCGCAGGTAAATCCACTTGTTTATCAATTTCGGTACGAATATCAGCAACGACACTGCCCATATCTCGGCCTTGCACATTGGCTTGAATAACCACACGTCTTTGCACATCATCACGGCGCACTTGTGGTGGGCCTGATTCAAAGCTAACGGTAGCAATATCACCTAAACGCACCCAAGCACCTGTAGGTGATTGAATTCTAAGATCGGCAATAGCTTCTTGGTTATTACGATATTTTTCTTCAAAACGCACATAAATATCATAACGTTCGTTGCCATTGATTATTTGACCCGCGCTGACACCACCAATACCATTTTTAACAACTTTCATGACATCACCAACAGACAAACCAAAACGAGAGAGTTGTTGTCTTTTTGGTTTGATCACTAACTGTGCTTCACCGGCAATTTGCTCTAAAGCAACATCTCTCGCGCCATCAATTTGTTTAATGGCTGCTTCTATCTCTTGGCCTTTACTGGCAAGAATATCTAGCTCTGGGCCAAATAGTTTAATAGCAAGTTGCGCTTTCACCCCTGAAAGTAATTCATCAACGCGTGTCGCTATCGGTTGTGAAAAGTTAAGCAATAAGCCAGGGAATTGTTCAAGCTTCACTTCCATTAAGCCTTGTAACTCAAAACGATTACTCGCGCTGGTCCATTCTGATACCGGTTTTAAGCCAATGTATATTTCAATGTTATTCACCGGCTCTGGATCACCACCAATTTCAGCTCGGCCAATACGGCTTAAGGTGTATTCTACTTCCGGAAACTCCATTAACATTTCTTCAAGAATTGGCGCAACCGACAAGGCTGTTTCTAAACTTGATGAAGGCGCTAACGTCGCTCTTAAGTTAATAGTACCTTCTTCTAATTCGGGGACAAATTCGGTACCTATTTGTGGTACTAACGATGCAGCGCCAGCAAGTAACATTATTGAAGCAGCAATAACGACTTTGGTATGTTTCATCGCGGCTTTAAGGCCTTTGCGATACAACTTGTCTAATGGTTTTAAAACAAAACTTTCTTTTTCTTTAACGCCATTTTTAAACATAAACGTTGCTAAAGCAGGCACGACAAATAACGCCACTAAAATAGCAGAAATAACAGCTAAAATAATACTAATAGCCATCGGCTGGAATAGCTTAGCTTCAACACCTTCAAAACTAAATAATGGTGTAAAGACCACTAAAATAATGGCAGCAGCAAAAAATACCGGACGTGCAACTTCTTTACCGGCTGCTTTTAAACGTAAAGGAATATCGACTTCATTATTTTCCATCTTAGATGAGGTAATAGTATCTGTGTCTGCACTGATCTGTTGCGTATTTTTATAATGATTTAAATCAGGTTTATTTAAATGTTTCACCATGTTTTCAACCATCACCACAGAGCCATCAACTAACATACCAATAGCAACGGCAATACCACCTAATGACATTAAATTAGCCGACAAACCTAGCCAAGACATCACCATTAGGGCGATACCAATAGAAATAGGAATAGATATTAAGACTAAAAAGGTGGCACGCAAGTTCATTAGAAACAACGCTAGCACTATAGCGATAAAAATAAACGCTAGGGCTAATGCTTCAACCACGGTATCAACCGCTTTCGTAATTAAATCAGCTTGGTCGTAGAACGGCTCAAAACGCACACCTTCAGGCAGCGCTTGGTTGATCATAGGAATGCGTGCACTAATACCGTCAATGGTGGCTTTAGTATTGGCGCCCATACGTTTTAATACGATACCAGAAACCACTTCACCTAGTTTCTCAACATTACCTTGTGCATCTCTACGCGTCATAGTCACCGCGCCTTGTCGAATTTCGCTACCCAGTGATACATTAGCAACATCATCAATAGTCACGACTGTGCCATCAACCGTTTTAACGGGAACTTGTCTAATATCAGCTAAACCTGCTTCACCACTATTAAACCAACCCGTACCACGAATGACTAACTGCTCTTGTCCACGGTTCATGTACCAACCACCAACATTGGCATTATTGTTATCTAATGCGCTAACAATATCTTCTTGGGTTAATTCATATGACAATAATTTACTTGGTTCAATATTTACCTGATACTGCCTAACATTACCGCCAAAAGATAATACATCGGTAACACCATCTACAGGCATAACCAGTAACTTCACTATCCAATCATTCAAGCTTCTTAAGGTCATAGAATCATAACCAGAATCTTTATCAGCAATGAGCAAATACTGAAAAACTTGACCTAAACCCGACGTATTTGGTCCCATCGCTGGGGTACCAACGCCACGAGGAATCAATTCTTTTGCTGCTTGCAAACGTTCAAACACTAATTGGCGAGCAAAATAAATGTCAGTGCCTTCTTTGAAAACAACGGTAACACCCGATAAGCCCGTTTTTGAAATAGAACGAACTTGCTCTACGTCAGGCAACGCATACATTACCGCTTCAATCGGATAAGTAATTAGCTGCTCAACTTCTTCAGCAGCTAAACCCGGAGCTTCCGTGTTTACTGCCACCTGCACATTAGTTACATCAGGGAACGCATCTAAATTTAATTTTGGGATAACCATCACAGATGCTGCCATAGTGGCAATCAGCGCGATAATCACTAATAGTCGATTATTGATCGACCAATCAATCATTTTATTAAACATAATCTTATTTCTCCCTAATGGCCATGCGGATCAAATCCGCCTTTTGCGATTTCTGAAGCAACAAAAAATGCCCCTGTTGTCACCACGCGTGTATTCGGCGCAATACCGATAATTTGACGGTAATTACCTAAAGCCTGACCTAATTCAACTTCAACGGCTGCAAATTCTCCAGGGTGATCTTCAACAAACACAGTCCAATCACCATCTGCGCCTCGCATTAATGCAGTTTCTGGCACAGCCATTACCGGAGCTTCGGAATCAAATTGAAAATTAACATTCACAAACATGCCTGAATGCAAACTGTCATCGGTATTTTCAACAGACAATCTCACAATTCGGGTACGTGTGGCAGGGTCGATAGTATGAGCTTCTTGGATCACCTTAGCGAAATGTACTTGGCCAGCAAACTCAATTTTTGCTAACGTTCCTACGGGTAAGTTCAACTTCTTATTAGGTGAAACTCGTGCTTCTACCCATAAGTTTTCTTCATTTGCTAAGACCATGATTTTATCGCCTGGTGCAACTCGTTGTCCTTGCGAAAAGTCGTCACTTAATACCGCGCCAGCACGCTGTGCTACCAAGGTATACTCACCAAGGTTTGATGAATTGTTTTTAACAATATCTTGAATCGCTGCTTCAGTTAAACCAAACGCCTTTAATCGACCATAAGCAGATATGTAATCCGTTTCACTAGCTAATAAACGGCTTTCACTGACCGTACCAAGACCCAGTTTTTTAGTTCGCTGCCATTCACTAAAAGCAAGACGATATTTTGCTTGTGCTTCTGCCATTGATTCACTAAATAAAGTAACTAAAGCTTGGCCCTTAGTAACATGTTCGCCCAAAATAGCATGACGACTGATCACGACGGATTCGGTACGTGGCGAGACAATATAACTGGTGTAACCGTTCGCTTTTATCTCTCCAGGAGCATAAACACTTTTAGCAAAAATTTTTGCCGTTAAAGTAGAAACTTTAATGTTGGCTAATGCCATTTGTTCAGGGCTAAAACTTATGCCTTCTTCATGTTCCTCTTCACTAGCCTTTTCACTGCCATGGCCGTGACCATCATCAGTTTCTTTCTCCGTATCATGCTGCTTTTTTTGAGTCTCACCGTCATGATCATGACCACTTTCATCAAGTAATACTTTGCCTTTATCTTCATGATTATGTTCTTCTTTTACTACGATTGATTGCGATAGCGATGGTGAATTCTCAAGCGCTGCATCGTTGTAAGAGAGTACCGTGGTTGACGCTAAAACTAAGCTGGTGAATATACAACTTAAAGCGATGAGCTTTACTTTTTTAGTGGTTTTTCTAAATAGATTGTCAGATAATTTATCAGTTATTATATTGTTCATTTTAAATTCCAATTCTTTGATAACTTACGCTAATCATCACTGCGTAAGATAAGATAACGGTTTTAGTTTAATAGCTTAGTTGCCACATTTAATTGGCCTACATTTAGCAGCCATTGCACTTCGCTTAACTTGTACCGAGCTTCTAATTCAATGCCCGCGTATAAACCTTCCGCTCTTTGTTGTAACGCTAATAAATAATCAGAGGTATTTAAATCACCTACTTGCCATTGTTTTTGCAATAATTGCGCACTGTGTTTACCACGCCCTTGCATCAACACTTGCCAACGGCCAAGATATTTTTTATTAGAGACTAATGACGCGGTACTGGCTTGTATCAAATACTTTTGCTTGCGTATCACTGAACGAAAATTCGCTTCAGCAGCAATAGCTTGCTGATTTTTGGCGTTCGCATTAGCTTGGTAATCATTACGAATAGTTAATGGCATAGAGAAAGTAACACCAACGACATTATCGTCATCATTTTTTCCGGCACTAAAACCAATAGTAGGATCAGCTTTCGTCTCAAGCATGGCATATTGAGCACTGTTTTTTTGCACCTGCCATAGTGCTTGCGCTGCTAATACTTGCGGGTGCTGCATTAACCACTGCTCAACGACTTGAAAGTTTGTAACTGCCAAGCCCTGCTCAGGATACTCTTGCGTATTAGGTCGCCAATCAGGCAATAACTCATTAACTTCCGCTTGAGCTTGTGTTAACTGTGCTTGTATTTGGGCTGTTTTGTTGAGTAATTGCGACAAATTCAAAAAGGTTAGCTCTGCATCAACTTGACCAAGATCGCCGGCTTGCTGTCTTTTAGTGACAATTTTGAGCAGAATCTCTAATTGCTGTTCCTGCTCAAAAGCAAGTAACGACTTTTCCATAGCAAGTTGCCAGTTAATGAGTGCTTTTAATGCTTGGGCTTTCTTTTGCGCTACCGCGTAAGTAAATTGATTACTGGCGGCGGTTAATGTTTGATCACCAATAACAGTATTAACCGTTTGTTTATCCCACAAGTCAATAGTTTGGCTAATGCCTACATTAAAGTTATTGCCGTCACCTTCACGCTCATAACCGGTAGATAATTCCGGGTTATAAAGCGGTAACTTACTACCCTGTGCTTTTGAAAAATCAGCATTCATCAGCTCACGCGCAGAGACAATATCTGGATGTTTATTGATTTGTTGGTCGAGCCAAACACTTGATAAGGTTGTTTTAGCAAAAGCAAAACAACTTACCGATATACTTGCCAAGCAGCTGATTAATAGCGCTACTCCAGCAGATTTAACGGAGAAAAATTTCATAATAATCTCTTCATTTAACAATAAAACGTCGCAACAAAGTCAACCTAAACTAATTAAGCTAACTTGAGTTTTAGTTAAGCTTTAATTAAGAATGAAGTTTGTTGCAGGTAATTTTTAAATTAAATTAAGATATTGGGGGGCGTATAGGTTCTTCGGTGAATACTTTGTTTAAATCATCAGTATAAAAATATTGATTTGTGATGATAAATTTAGGTGTTGATAGCGTCGATTTATTATTGGCAACCCACTGTGTGTGTGTGCCTTGACAGTGACCACAATGGTGACAATCGTTAATATTATGTTCACTGTCAGATGATTCATCGGAAAGTTCGATGTCATCATTATCATGAGAATGTTCTGTTTGAATATGTTGAGAGTCAACGAGATGATTTTCATCCGAATTAGCCACAGCAGCATACGATTGCAATGCAATCAATAATACTAATATTAAGCCAAACCAAGTGTTTTTCATCTGTATTACATTTACTCTAATATAAGAATCGGTAGCAGCGCATGCTAATAAAAAAGATTTGCCCGGTCAATAAAGCCAAGTAACCTTCCTCACGATACATCAGTATTACAAATTGTCTAAAAAGATTAAAGTGCCAACAAGTAATTAAATGTAATCTCTCAATAACAGCCGAGTGATTACATTTCGAACTAGCCTTGTCATTGCCAGCATTAATCCACAAATAAATTTGTCACCTTCAGCATACCTGAAATATAGAAAGTAACTTATATTGACAAATAAGCGCAGGTATTGACTGCCGCCTTCCACTTACACTACAGCCTTTCTTCATTTTGCTATATAAACCTAAAAAAAATCAAAGGACACGTCATCAATGAATTACCCCGTATTATTGACCAGCTTATTTATAAACATACTGCTATCTGCTTGCTCTTCTAACCCTCTCACTGTTTCCATGTCGACAACACGTTTTGATAACCCAGAGGTGAGTAGTGAGCCTTTGAAGGTGAATGTAGCCCTGGGTCATGGTGGTAGAACAACCCTAACCATTGAAGATGACCCGTATAGTAGCGATGGCACAAAATATTATGGCTATACCCGCGGAAATATAACCGCAGCAAAAGGCTTTGAGATTTCAGTAAGCAACGATGGCGACTCTGCCACACGCTTAGGACTAAAATATCAATTTTATGGTGAACATGCTGAGCAATCAACTTTAGGTAACCTTTCACAAGCCTTTACTTTTGGTTATGAAAGAAGTACCACGAAAGAGAAAGATTACTTTTACAGTAACTGTGAAGAGGTTAATTGCGAACCAGTTTATGAACTGGGTGTTTGGGAGCACGATACCAATATTTACGATGTAGCTTGGGTAGTAGGCTATAAATTTACAGAAAATGCTATTATTTATGGCGGTCCTTTTTACCAATGGGGGGCATTGAGAGGCCTTAAAACTATTCCTGATGTCTCCACTGAAACTCTCGCAAGTGATGGCAAAATGATTGGTACTAATATAGCTATAGAGCATAGGTTTGCATCTGGCATGAGCTTAGCTGGAGAGATAGTATTTTCTAAGTTAAGATGGGATAACTATAGCGAAACAGATACCAGCTTTAACTTCAAAATAGACTATCAGTTTTAAACAACAATTGACTGTCGGAGTAAGTCCCGCTATTTTTAGCTGAGTCTAAAATTAATTAGAACAACTAATTGTAATAAGCGAGTTTAATTATGAAAAAATTTATCCAGTTATCACTGTTAACTGTGGCGTTAAGCCCTGCGCTATTAACAGCGGAACTAGCTAACGCCAGTAGCATGCCGCAATCTGTATCACCAAAAACTGCTGATGTGTATATTATTTCACCTGCAGATGGTGCAACAGTAAAGAGTACTTTTACGGTAACTTTTGGTTTAAAAGGTATGGGCGTAGCGCCTGCGGGGATTGAGAAAAAACATACCGGTCACCATCATTTATTAATAGATAAAGACTCTCTGCCTGCGTTTGATATGCCAATGGGCGGTGACGTTAAACACTTCGGTGGTGGGCAAACACAAACAAGCTTAACTTTACCTAAAGGCAAACATACCTTGCAGCTTATTATGGGCGATCATCACCATATCCCTCACAAACCAGCAGTTGTTTCTAAGAAAATTACCATTACGGTTGAGTAATAACTGACTATTTAGATTGAGAGTAATGTCACGTTGGCGTATTTTACCAGCTCAAGTGGGCAATGATATACTGAAACTGGTATATCATTTTCGTTCTATGACGCATAAAGTTAAACGTTATAGGTTTTTGTAAATCCAATGTTTTCATTATAAAACGGTATGGTCAGGAAAGCTGAGAATAACAGACCGAGAAAGTTGCTAAATTTTAATTTGAATTGCCTTTCTTAATTCACGCCTATTTTTTTCTTCACGTGACTCTAACCAGCGACCACGACATTTACTTTGATCTCTTCGATCTGTCCCCGAACGGCGCTCTAACTCGTTCCAATTTGAAGTGTTTTTGATAGAATTTTGGGTGAGATCTTTATCGACAATCTCTTCTACCTTAGTTAATTGGCGATACTGTTTTTCTTTTTGCTTACGATCTTTCGATGAATTTTCTAAATTCACTAAGTAAGACGGTGGTAATAAGTTAACAAAAACGTCCATAATGTATCTATCTTGTATGTGCTTTATTTGGTGCATGTGAACAAAATATCGGCACTAATTAACATTTCTTTAATAAAAATAACGAATACGCTGACTTAATATATTAAGCAGAAAGCACTTGTTGATAACAAGTGCTTTGTCGACAAAGCTTTATATCTAGCCACTTTATTAAATTAATCATAAAACAAGATTTATAGTCCGGAGACTTTACTGAAAAAATCACCGTATATGCTCTATTTTTTAAGAGTATAAAAAATAGACTCGCTGCTTTTCCAGATACCGAGCTACATGGTTACAAACTCTTCTGCAGAAGTCGGATGAATAGCAATGGTATTATCAAAGTCAGCTTTGGTTGCGCCCATTTTCATTGCCACAGCAAAACCTTGCAATAATTCATCACTACCAAAGCCGATGCTGTGCAAGCCAACCACTTTTTCTTCCGTGCCTGCACAAATTAATTTCATGCGAGTAGGATCACGATAATCTTCCGTGATCGCTTGATAAAGTGCGGTAAACTGTGAGTTATAGACGGTAATATTATCTTGACCGTACTCAGCAATCGCTTCGTCTTGGGTTAAACCAACGGTACCTATAACAGGATGACTAAAAACTACAGTGGCAATGCCAGAGTAATCTAAATGCTCATCAGGTTTATTATTAAATAAACGTTCGCATAAACGGCGACCAGCAGCAACAGCAACAGGGGTTAGTTGTGCACGTCCGGTATTGTCACCAACGGCATATATACCTGCTACATTAGTATTTTGATATTTATCAGTTTCAATAAAACCACGCTCATTGGTTTCAACACCTGTAGCCGATAAGTTAATATTATCCGTCGCGGGCTCTCTACCAATTGCCCAGACTAAACAATCTACTGGCGCTAATGATTTACCATTAGTTAAATGAACAACTAAACGGCCATCGCTCAGTTTTTCAATACGTTCTGGTGTACTGTGATTATGTAAGGTAGGACCATGTTTTGCCATTTGCTCGACTAAGGTATCGCTTAACATGTCATCAAAGCCGCGTAATGGCTTTTCTTTACGCACTAATAAATGTGTTTCACTGCCTAACGCATAAAATACGCCAGCAAGTTCAACCGCTATATAACCTGCGCCGACTACAGCAACACTTTTAGGCTGCTCTGTTAAAGCGAAGAAACCATCAGAGTCAATGCCATATTCAGCCCCTGCAATATTAGGGAGTGAGGGACGACCACCTGTGGCAATAGTGATGTGATCAGCGGTGATTAACTCACCGTTCACTTCAACGGTATTTTTATCAACAAACTTGGCAAAGCCATTAATCACGGTGACATCATTCGCATCAAAGCCACGTTGGTAAGCAGCATGAATTCGTTCAATATATGCTTCTCTATTCGCAACCAACTTTCCCCAATCAAACAGAGGCTTTTCTTTTAAAGAGCCTTTTAAAGAGGCTTGAGTAAGGTAACCACCAAAACCATAGTCATTGGCATATTTTAACGCATCAGAAATTTGTCCTGCATACCACATGGCTTTTTTAGGGACACAACCAACATTAACACAGGTGCCACCAATATATTTAGCTTCAATAACGGCTGCCTTTTTACCTAACTTTGCTGCACGGTTAGCTGATGCTATACCGCCACTACCACCGCCAATGGCAAGATAATCAAAATGTTGTGTCATGGTTTTACTCATTAGTTAATGTATTGTTTAAATAGAATGTGGGCACAATTAAGACTTTATTCAAGGTGTAAAATAATAATAGTTAACGTCGTTTATTTTTCAGCGATCAGTTTTTTTAAATTAGCTCGTGCTGTAAACAACCTCAGCTTTATCTAACAACAGATGTTTCATAATTTCTGCCGCCGATATTGGCTTACTATATAAATACCCTTGTATATAATGGCATTGCTTATCAACCAAGTAATGCAGCTGCTCAGCAGTTTCAACCCCCTCTGCTATACAGTGCATATTAAGCCTTTGTGCTAAAACGAGAGTGGTATCAACAATCGCTTCATCTGCTTCATTAATGCCAATACCCGCAACAAAACTACGATCTATTTTAATAATATCTAAAGGTAATTGCTTTAAATAAGACAGAGACGAAAAGCCTGTGCCAAAGTCATCCAATGCTAACGTCACGCCCAATGAAGATAACTGTCGCATTGTAGTGATAGCATTTTCAGGCTGTAAAATTAACGAACTTTCAGTTACCTCAACACGTAATATTTTAGCTGGCAGCTGGTGACGTGCCAAGAGTTTACTAATGTATAAGGCTAAATTCTCTTCAACAAAGTGCTGCACTGACAAATTTATCGACACATAAAAATCAGGCCGTATGCTGTGCCATTTTTTTAAATCGTTAAGCGCCCGATCAAGTGCTGACTCTGTCATCGTAATAATTAAATGCAGCTCTTCTGATAAAGGAATAAACTCATTGGGAGGAACTAAACCTGTAGGCTTTTGCCAACGCATTAACATCTCTACTCCTACAGCTTTACCCGTATGTGCATCAACTATAGGTTGGTAATGATTAATAAATTCATCATTTTTCACGGCTAATTTTAATGCTGATTCCTTATTCAAACGATCCATTGCTTCAACGTTCATTTGTGCGGTATAAAACTGAAAATTATTTTTACCCGCCTGCTTCGCATGATACATAGCAACGTCCGCGTGGCGTAATAACTCGTCTGAGTTATTACCGTCATTAGGATATAGTGCAATACCAATGCTTGCACCAACACTAACTATATTTTTATCTAACTCGACAGGTTTACCTATCGCATCAATAACCTTGCCAGCGATTCGTCCAAGCTGATTTTCATTAGAAAAGCTCTCAAGCAAAACAACAAATTCATCTCCGCCAATACGGGCAACCGTATCATCTATACGCAATGAGCTTTTTAAACGTTTAGCAATACTTTGCAATAACACATCACCATAGTCGTGCCCTAATGAATCGTTAACTTGTTTAAATCTATCCAGGTCAATAAAAAAAAGTGCAATGGACTTCGATTGCCTGTTAGAAAAATCAATCGCATGTTTAATGCGATCAAGCAATAAAGAGCGATTAGGCAAGCCGGTTAAATGATCATAATTTGCTAATAACCTTAATTCATTTTCAGCCTTTTTTTGTGCACTGATATCGGTTAAAACAAACAAGTAATGCAAAAAATTAGTGACAGAGTTTCGACCCACCGTCACATTGATAATAACGTGATATTCATCCTTGTTGCTGGTAACGATCAGCTCCTCTCCACGCCAATGCTCCCCCTCTTTTAATGACAACATTAATTTATGATAAAAACTGCGACGCTGTTGACTGATACCTAACAATTCAGCACTAAAATCAAACTCTTCTTCTGGCCAATCGAAAACATTACGCATTGATTGGTTTGCCGTTACTTTCGAAATTTTTTCATCAATAATAAACACCCAATCTTGTGTTTGCTGAAAAGCATCGCCGTAATACTGAGCGCGCTCTTCATTAGCGCGAGATTCAGTAATATTCGAATAAGAGCCTGTTATTCTAATTGGATTATTCTTAGTATCTACAGCAACAATTTTCCCTAAATCTTTATACCAAAGCCATTGTTCATCTGATGTTTTCAGACGATAGGTACAAGAAAAATTATCCTCTAAACTGGCATTATTAATAAATAACTGCCAACAACAGATAAAATTATCATGGTCTTCCGGATGAATAAGCGCAACATGCTCTTCAAAACTATAAAATAGTGCTTCGCCTTCGTAGCCTAAATCTAAAGCAATGCGTTTACCAAACATTAAGTTTTCGTCTGCTTGCCAGTCCCATACTTCACTATTACTACCCGTTAAGGCCAGTTGTAAGCGGTTTTCTCGATACTTTACCTGCTCATGAGCATCAAGCAATAGCTGCCTCTGCTTTTTGCGATAACGATACCAAATATTCGTCATAAACATAAAAACAAGCAAATAAAACAATAAGGCTAGCGGTGAACGCCAAGGAGCAAAACTGACGTTAAATATGATTTGAACGGGAGCAGAATATTCTCCTGTTGGTGATTTAGCGCGAATGGATAAGGTATGTTTTCCTGAAGTTAGACTAGGGAAAGTAATGTTAGCTTCCCTCGTTTCAGGGTAGCTAACATTACTTTGTCCGGTCAAATGATACTTATAGCTAATACTATTTTCATTGCCATATGAAAAAGTGGAAAAATCTATGCGAATACCAACATCATCATAGTTGAGATTAATAACCGCATTATCTTCAATGTCCAAGGGGGTAGATAATTCTCGAGACAATAACGCTACTGAGGTAATTTTGACTTTAAAATTATCATTTAAATGTACTTTTTTTAACTTTAATGGCGCAAAAATACTTATGCCTTCCATTGAACCATAAACAAAACGACCATCCGGTAATTTTGTATAAGATCGACCATTAAATTCAGTCGCACCGAGACCATTTTTACGGGTGAAGTGACTGATATACTGACTCTCTGAATCCAACATAAATAAACCGTTATGACTAGAAAACCAGATATCTCCTGTTTCATCAGACATTAGACCATAAACATTATTATCAATAATTGAATTAGCTTTATGATAAAAATACTTTTCTTGAAAGTCCGATAAACTTAAACCAATGAGACCTTTGCCAGTAAAACTTAACCACAATATTTGATTCTTATCTATTGCCCAGTTATCGATAGAGACGTATTCACCTGCAGTCACACCTGATAACTTATAAAGCTGGACAAACTCTCGTGTCTTAGTATTAAAACCCCATAAACCATCGTTACTTGTGAGTAAAAACCAATCACTCTTTGGAAGTGTTCCTAAAAACATCAACAACCTTTCCGGGGGGAATTGTTTTTCTATTTCATTTAAATCATCTATTTCATTCGTCGTGGTGTTTATTTTAAACACACCTTTTTCATTGGCGAGCCAAATAAACTCATCTTCCATTAATAAGTCAATATGCTGCCTTGAAAGTAGTTGATTAATTTCATCATTAAAAGGTAATGGCAATGTTTTGGCGAGTTTTTTATCAAAGACATCGACCCCTATGGCTGTATAAAGTAAGAGCTGCTCTGAATTGAGATCAAAAATGCTATAAATGTAGCTGCGGTTATAAATACTTTTTGAATCATCATTCACTAAAAATGATGTCACCTGCTGGATAGATATATCAACTCGATTCAGACCATTTGAGGTGGCCACCCAGAGTAAGTTCTCATTTTGGCTATCAGGCAAAGCATGCCAAACCTCATTATCACTTAAGCTTGCTGGATGATTTTTTTTATAGCTGAAGTTTTCAATTAACTCTCTTTTGGGATCCCATTGATAGGCGCCAACGGCTTTTGAACCTAACCAAAAAACACCCTGATTATCTTTAATCAGTGTTGTTATATTGTTATCTGTAATATCGTCAAAATAATCACTAAAACCAAATAAAAATTCACTGCTATTATCAAGCGTATTTACCGAATACAAGCCTTTATCTGAAGCGATATAAAGATTCCGCCCATCTGACAATGTTTGCCATGCAGCCATATTTTCAACAAGCAGTTGGTAGTTAGGTAATGGCGCTTCATCTTCAATATATGCTTTAATATCGGCGACATTAATGGCAAAAAAACCATCGTATGAGCCTAAATATAGGGTTTGGTTAATATCAGCATGTACGGTATATATTTTATTAACTTCTTCCGTAGTCGATTCTTTCGCTTTATCGGTTTGTATTTTTGGTAATTTTTTCCAATGACTTTTATCTATGTTATAGGCAAAGACTCCTGTCATGGAGCTCAGATAGATTACGCCGTCATGCAAAGACATTTTCAATAATTTAAGGTCGCCGGCGACCTCTGACTTTAGATCTATGACTTGTTTATATTTTCTGGTTACTTGGTTATAAAAACCTAACGTTTTAGATGTTAGCACCCAAATCTTATTGTCATCATCATGCATTAAATCCATAATATAAGAATCTAAACCAAGGGAAGTACTGATGGATATTTTCTGGTAATTGTCGGTTTTAGGGTTATAACTATGAAGCTCTCTTCCATCAACGTTTAACCAAATTAAGCCTTTTTTATCTTCAAGCACATTATAAATCGCAATGTCTTCAAAACGATGATTCGGACCGGCTAATTGCCTAACCTTATTGCCATCATAAATATTAATACTATTTTCAGTAGCTAACCAAATGAAACCGCTCTCATCTTGAATGATTGAGTTAATGCTACCCTGTGATAAACCATCATCAACAGATAAATGGTCTAAGGATAAGTTTTGTATGGCGGCATAGCTATGCGCTGTAACTATAAAGCTAAGCAATATGCTGTACATTAACCGCAATAAAATAGGAAGCCACTCAAGCATAATCACTCAACAACAAATTTTTCATTAAAAAATAAAGATATTACTAAACAATGCTTACCTTACTTTTGTACAGACAAAGAGCAGATGTTAACAGTAAGTCTACTTAACCGATAGCCAAAAGTTATACCCATAGATAATTTAATGGTATTAAACAAATATAGTGCAATAAATTTGAGTATAGTAAAAAAATGCTAACTATCGCCGCAATCGCCTTGAATAACACCTCTTTTGGTCTTACATCAGTAGTAACATTTACTAATTATTAAACATCATGACTAATCCGTTACTTACAGTGTCTGACTTACCTGCCTTTTCTCTAATAAAACCTGAACATGTCAAACCCGCAGTAGAACAAGCTATTGCGAACTGTAAAAAGGTAATCGATGAGGTATTAAACAAAAGCAGTGACTTTACTTGGGCTAATTTAGTTATGCCTATTGACCAAGTTGATGATATTTTATCTAGGTTGTGGTCACCTGTTTCGCACATGAACTCGGTAGTAAGTAGTGATGAATTACGTGATGCTTACGAATCCTGCTTACCCTTATTATCAGAATACGGTACTTTTGTTGGTCAAAATCAAGCTTTGTTTGAAGCCTATCAAAGTTTAAAAGACAGTAACGAATTTGAAACCCTAGATACGGCACAACAGAAAGTTATTACCAACGCCCTACGCGATTTTAAGCTTTCCGGCATAGCGCTAAAAAATGATGACAAAAAACGTTACGGTGAAATCGTCACACGTTTATCAGAATTAAGTTCAGGCTTTAGTAATAACGTTTTAGATGCCACCCAAGCCTTTAGCGTTTCTATAACTGATAAAGAGGATCTCACAGGTTTACCTGAAAGCGCCTTAGCCGCGGCTAAAGCACTTGCCGAGTCGAAAGATAATCAAGGTTATACTTTCACTTTAGACATTCCTAGTTACCTGCCTGTGATGATGTATTGCGATAACGCCAGCTTACGCGAACAGTTATATACCGCTTTTGTTACCCGCGCTTCAGATCAAGGGCCAAGTGCCAATGAATTTGATAACAGCGCTATTATGAATGAACTATTAGCCTTACGTCATGAATTAGCTAATTTACTCGACTTTGATAACTATGCTCAGCATTCATTAGCAACAAAAATGGCTACTGATACCAAAGAGGTCATGGCCTTTTTAGAAAACTTAGCATTAAAATCTCAGCACCAAGGTAAACAAGACTTTAAAGAGCTCACCGACTTTGCTGCCAGTGAATTTTCCCAAAACGATTTACAAGCTTGGGACCTGGCCTATTACAGTGAAAAGTTAAAACAAAGTCGTTACACCATTTCAGACGAAGAGTTACGCCCTTACTTCCCTAAAGACAAAGTGGTATCAGGTTTGTTTGAAGTGGTTAATCGTTTATTTGGTTTAAAGATTACACAGCGCGACGGTGTTGATGTTTGGCATGATGACGTCAATTTTTATGACGTTTTTGATAAAGACGGTCAACAACGTGGCAGTTTCTATTTAGACCTTTACGCACGTGAGAAAAAACGCGGTGGTGCTTGGATGGATGACTGCGTTGGACGCTTACAAAAAGCTGACGGAACAATTCAACTACCCGTTGCTTACCTAACATGTAACTTCAATGGCCCTGTAGGCGATAACCCTGCACTATTTACTCACGATGAAGTGGTAACCCTATTTCATGAGTTTGGTCATGGTATTCACCACATGTTAAGCCAAATAGATGCTTGTAGTGTTGCTGGCATTAATGGCGTGCCTTGGGACGCTGTAGAACTACCAAGTCAGTTTTTAGAAAACTGGTGCTGGCAAGATGAGGCATTAGCCTTTATTTCAGGTCACTTTGAAACAGGTGAGCCATTGCCACAAGTTTTACTTGATAAAATGTTAGCAGCAAAGAATTTTCAATCGGCGATGCAAATGTTACGTCAATTAGAGTTTAGTATTTTTGACTTTACTATGCATGAAAGCTTCAACCCACAGGGCGGTAATAACGAACAGTACATTCAACAAGTGCTTGATAACGTTCGTCAACAGTACTCCGTAGTACAAGCACCAGAATTTAATCGCTTTCAACACGGCTTTAGTCATATTTTTGGTGGTGGTTATTCTGCCGGTTATTACAGTTACAAATGGGCAGAAGTGCTTTCTGCTGATGCTTTCTCATTATTTGAAGAGCAAGGCATCTTTAACAAAGACATCGGCCAATCATTTTTAAAGAATGTGTTAGAAAAAGGCGGCAGTGAAGAACCAAGTGAGTTATTTAAAAACTTCCGCGGCCGCGCACCAGAAATTGATGCGTTATTACGTCACTGCGGTATTGAAGGGTAATAAATACCCTCATCCCGAAGTGTCTGATCGGAGACTCAATGCTTTTGTCACTAACTATCAGTAGTTATAAACATAACATTGGGTTCCCGTGCTAAATTACGGGAATGACATAACTCAGCAACACTTACTTTGATGAATAAATAACACATGACCCAAGAATCATTTAAATCACTATATCAACGTGCCGCCGATCGCAAAGGTGGCAAACAAGCGCTTGAGTTATTATTAGGTAAACGAATACTGGGTAAAAAGTTACTTGATGATAATGCTGTAGAGCAAAGCGTCTCTCAACTCGGTGATGATAGAATTTTAGCCGCTTTTACCAAACAAATTTTTAAATCAGGTTTTGTTTGGCGAGTGGTGGAAAATAAATGGCCCGATTTTGAAGAGCACTTTTTTAATTTCAACCTAGAAAAAGTGTTGATGATGCCAGAGGAAATGCTAGAACGAAAAGCAGCTGATCCCAAAATAATTCGGAATTACAACAAAGTAAAAACCATTAAAGCCAATGCACAAATGATGTTTGATATCACCATAGATAAAAACATCAGCTTTGCGCAATTTATCAATGACTGGCCTAGTACCGATATTATTGGTTTATGGGCATTTTTGAAAAAGCATGGTCAACGCCTTGGTGGTAATACTGGCCCCTATGCGCTGCGCCTATTAGGTAAAGATACTTTTATTTTAAGCAGTGATGTTGAAGGATATTTACGCGCAAAAAAAGTCATTGATGGCGGCTTGCAAAGTAAAAAGAGCTTAACCGCTATTCAAGCCTTTTTTAATGATTTACAAAAACAAAGTGGTTATAGCTTAACGCAATTAAGTCGTTTGATTGCTTTTGCAAGTGGTGATAACTATGTGCAGGTTAGTTAACAATAAAGTGTAGATTAACATTCCTTTACTATTTTGGAACGCTGTCTACTCAATTATTTTTCTTTCAATTACATTACACCGCTCGAAGATACGGTTCATAATTGTTTCCTGCATTTCTCTACTTAAACTGGAGAGTGTTAAAACGTCAGGGGATACTTTTCTGACCCTATCTACAAAATCTAAAATCACCTTCTCTGCAATAATTGAATCGACTCCTAACGAGTTTAACAATAAGATAAAGTCGTGTTTCGTATAAAAACCGTAAGCATCATAGCTGGGGCTGAATTGACCATCAGTTTCAGATTCTAGTAATGATAAAGATGTATACTCTGTATCATATTTAGGGTACGGAGCCACGCTTAATACATCATATAGCGGTGTAAAACCATCCATCATATGCGACTTACTGGTTGGTTTTCGTTGCAGTGAAAAGTTTTTCAGGTGCAAGTCATTATTGCCAACAAGATAAGAAAATAGTACAAACCTTACTGCATATACCGCGAGTGCAATTGCCCCGCCACACGCATCAACCATAGTTTTTATACACGTTTCATACGAAAGTGCATCACTGCCTTTATTCATAGGATGTACATCACAAATACTGGCGCCATCCTCTACAAATATCTTTACGCCTTTCTTGCTGGTTAAATCGAATCGTTTAGTGACATAGGCAAGCTCACCATCTTCAAAGGGGGCAACAGAGCATTTAGCGACCTTAAAACCAAGTCTTTCTGCTACCTTCATGATGGCATGTTCATTTTCAGATAATTGTGGGAAAGCTTTAGGTGTGGGTTTTACAATATACTCGCCTTGATTGCTCGGCACTAAAATGCCGCTTTCAAGGGTCATGAACATTTTGCGTTGTACACCTGAGATAGACGTCCCTTCCGTATGGTCTATCACCATGTCGTAAAACGACTCCGACGTACCTTTTACGGTTACTGACTTCGTTAACCCGTACATAGACTTAAGGTGTGCTGTTGAAAAGCCTTGTTGGAGATTCTTTTCAAGGGTAAGTTTTAAACTGCCTTTGCATGCCAAATTCATGGTCATTCTTCCGCTCCGCTTGTTAAGACAGAAATGGCGCCAATTAACTCTTTACCGTTCGCCAAGAGTAAGCCAAATGAGTCCGCTTTATCGAGTCTGGCTTTTTTGGCCTGATGGGTGCGTAACCATCCCTCAGAAATGAGGTTGGCAAAAAAAGTGGGGAAAGCATCAAACTCAAAAGGTTGGTCGCTTAATGGAAAGTGGTGCCCGATTGGTGCGCCATCTTTTAGATAAGCAGCATCATATTTAAAAAGGTAGCTCACTGTTTTTAAATCGTTAAATTCTTGCAATACACCAGCAAAAGAGCCATTACAATAAATATCCCCTTCGCGGTTGAGTTTAAGCATTTTTACGTCCTATAAATAATTCAAAACCAACAACAGCACCAATTGATACAATTGTGGTCATAGACGCTTTTTCAGGTTTTTTGAGTGCACTTGTCAGTGTCGTTGATGAGATATTTGCAAGCAGACAGATATCGCTTTTCTTTATGCTGTTATCGATACAAAAGCGGTCTACATACTCACTTAACTCAGACAGCGTAAATAATTCTTTTGATTTATCCATGTCCTCCGAAATGTCTTTGAGCATACTTTTAACTGTGTCCAGTGCATTAATTGCTGACTCTATATTTTTTTTCACCGTGAACTCCAAGAAAACAATGTCTATGGCATTAAATAATAGAGTAATCTAAATTTTCTTTGATAACAACATTACATTCAAACATATATGATGATAACTATAGGTTTCCGGGTAAAATCAAAGATAATTAACAATACCTCAAGAAATTCACTTAATACTGTGAATAGTGATTATTTCACCACTAAAATCTAAATATTTTGGCGTCATATGATTAAGGGGATCTCCATCATTCTTCCGAATAGGTATTGAACTGTAGTGATTGAAAAAACATGGTCAACGCCTTGGTGGTAATACTGGCCCATACGCGCTGCGCCTATTAGGCAAAGACACCTTTATTTTAAGTAGTGATGTTGAAGGATATTTACGCGCAAAAAAATCATTGATGGCGGCTTGCAAAGTAAAAATAGCTTAACGCAGCTGAGTCGTTTGATTGCGTTTGCTAGTGGTGATAATTATGTGCAGGTTGAGGGGTAATGTATAAATCCTAGAGACAACTCCAAGAGAAAAGATTAATATATTGCAAATTTGTAAATAGTCTTCATGGAAGATAGCTGTGTTATTCAATTCTGCTGAATTTATTTTTCTATTCCTACCCCTTTGTTTATTGCTGTTTTTTTATCTCGCTAATCGCTGGGGCAATGAAGTAGCCATAGCCGGGTTGGTTGTCTCCTCACTATTCTTTTATGGCTGGTGGAACCCTAGCTACTTAGTTTTATTGATTATTTCAATGATACTCAATTACCAACTAGGGAAACGCCTCGGTAAAAACAACAATAAAAAGTTACTCACTGTAGGCATCTCTCTCAACCTTGCCGCTATAGCCTACTTTAAATATGCTGGTTTTATTGTATTTAACTTAAATGCAATAGCAGGGACTGAATGGAGTTTAGGTAATATTATTTTACCTTTAGCCATTTCCTTTTTTACTTTTCAGCAAATTGCTTACTTAGTAGATTCATACAAAGGTATCACTAAAGAGTATAGTTTTCTGCATTACGCTTTATTTGTATCATTCTTTCCGCAGCTAATTGCCGGACCTATCGTGCACCACAAGGATATGCTGCCACAATTTTCTAGCAGCAAACGTTATCAAGTAAATAGCACAAACTTCAAAATCGGCTTAACCATTTTTGCCATTGGTTTATTCAAGAAAACAGTACTCGCTGACGGTATTGCTGTTTATGCAAACCCTGTTTTTACTCTAGCCGACGCTGGTGGAAATATCGATTTTTTTATGGCTTGGGGTGGTTCATTAGCTTATACCTTCCAGTTATATTTTGATTTTTCTGGTTATTCTGACATGGCTATAGGTTTAGCTAGATTGTTCGGTATTATCCTACCACTTAACTTTTACTCTCCTTATAAAGCCGCGAATATCTCTGAGTTCTGGCGTCGCTGGCATATAACACTTTCTCACTTTTTACGGGACTATGTTTATATTGCGCTTGGTGGCAATCGTAGCGGTAAAATAAAGCGCTACAGCAACTTGTTTATTACTATGTTGCTTGGTGGTTTATGGCACGGTGCCGGTTGGAATTTTATTATCTGGGGTGCATTACACGGGTCTTATTTAATGATTAACCTTAGTTGGCAAGCACTGAAACACAAGTATTCATTATTCATTACTGAAAGTAAGCTTTATATTTTCAGCTGCTGGGTTATTACTTTCGTTGCGGTCGTGATTGGTTGGGTCTTTTTTAGAGCAGTAACCTTAGATGGCGCACTGATAATAATTAAAGGTATGGTTGGCCTCAACGGTATTGAAGTGCCTAATGCCATTCTTGCTCGCACAGGATCCCTTGGTAATATGTTACAAACGTGGGGAGTCGTACCATCAAATGGCGGAAAAACATTTGTTATGACTTGGCTGTGGAATTGTGTGTTATTAGCTTTTGTACTGACACTGCCTAATATTCAAGACTTGTTTTTTAAGGAACGAGGAACGTTAAGTAAATTCAACTTTGAAAGCAAAAGTACCTTCTGGCCTACTAGGCAGTTTACTTTAGGTTTTACTTGGTCGGATACTCGTCGGTGGGCTCTGTTTTCTGGTGCCTGCTTAGCCTTAGGCATGTTAACTCTTTCTCAAGTTAGTGAATTTTTATACTTCCAATTTTAGGTCTTGCTACAACAATGAAATATATAAGCACATACTTCACTGGTTTCGCGATAGTACTTTTTTCTATAGCGACACTTAACTGGTTCATTGACCCTTTCGGCATGTATTGGTCACCAAAAATAGATGGAGTCAACAAAGTAAAACCTGAAGCAGGCAAACGCTCACGTATAACAAAAGCCTACCAAGTCAATAAGGTAAAACCTCAAATACTAATTGTAGGTAACTCTCGTGTCCAAATGGGTTTAGACCCCAACAACAAAAATTTTGAAGGGAAAGCGGTATACAACCAAGGTATGCCGGGTGCGAGTGTTGCTATGCAAGTCGATTATGCTATTGATGCTATTTCTAATAACGATACTATTGAGCAACTAGTTGTCGGTGTTGATTTTCTCGATTTTTTATTAAGTGATGAACAAGTTGCTAAATTCAAAGCCAAACAAAACAATCACACTCAAACATCGTATGACTTCAGACTCACCTCACAAGATAAAGATAACTTTGCTGGTTTACTTCGCTTAAAAGAAAAGTTGGCAATGATATTTTCGCTCGATGCTTTTAACGCCAGCATAAGTACTGTTATTCAGCAAAGATCAATGACAAGCAGTATCAGTCCTTTAGGATTTAATAGTGCCTTATCTTATGTCGCAATTATGAATAGTGAAGGGATAAAGCCACTATTCAAACAAAAGCTTCATGAGATTTCAGCTCGCCTATCAAGCAATGATTGGGTTATCAAAGCACAACAAACTGCCCCCTACTCACCCACATTTACGCATTTAGGTAGACTAATTCAAGTTGCCAAACAAAGAAAAATCAAGGTGACTTTTTTTATTAACCCCTATCATTTCAGCTACCTGCATACTATAGCAGATAACAACCAATGGCATAACTTTCAAGTATGGAAAGAAACGTTAGTTCATTACCTTAATGTTAAACAAGGTGAAGAGTTCATTTTATGGGACTTTAGCGGTTCAAGTAATTTTGTGAATGAAGCTGTGCCGTTAGCAAAACCGAAACAAAAAATGAAGTGGTTTTGGGAACCCGCACACTATAATAAAGAACTAGGAGATATGCTTTTAGCAAGTATGTTTTTAGAACAAGTGAATAATAGTGTTGATTTTGGTGTAAGGCTAACTAAAAAGAGCATTGAAACCTTGCTAAAAAGAGATAAAACACTCCTACAAAGTCACTCTCCACAGTGGGAACTCTTACAAAAAAAATTGTAGATAAACCAATATAGCCATTAGTGATAATAAAAAACTAATGGCTAGGTAATTCAGTTCGTTCTTTAATGTCGGTATTAGCGACATTCAAAAGTCTTCACACAGCAAAAATGTTAACTTCCCACTAAGTATCGACTTTTTCGTCCTAGTGTTTTTTGCATTATTACAATGATGCCTACGCATGACATTAGTACCGCTAGCGTTATCAAAGGGTAAAGTAACAAGTTACCTGCGGTTTTCTCTCCAAATAATTTCAATATCAACATTTTGCTTCCTGTCAATACATAAGAGTGAATAAAAAAAACACCAAAACTTGCATTAGCAATAGTATGAATGATTTTATAATCTATTTTTTCACCCAATCGAATAAGCAAACCAAGAAAAAATACTGACATAGTTATTTTTTGTAAATAATTCACATATGTCATAGTGCCTTGCATGAAGTAATATTCAATCGCAACTAGGGTTACAATGAGCAGAGCAAGTAAAGATAATAGCGGCGGTTTGCTCAAAATATCATTAACTTTATCTTTATAATGACTACAGAACATACCTAACAAATAGACAGAAAAGAAATGAATGAAACTTTGGTGAGGTAAGCCACGACTAACAAAACACGAAAGTATAATTGTAGCAGGCAAAATCCAATAAAAATGTTTGTGTTTATCTGCAAAGACTAAAAGTGGCGCGACAAGATAAAACAGTGTGATCATGGGAACAAACCACAATGGCGCTAAGTGAAAGCCTGTTATATAAAAATAAAAGGCTTGTAACCATTGAGGGTTATCATAAAACCCTTGCCATACAGTCTCTCTAGTTATAAAGAAAATAAAGATAGTAATCGCAGGAATAGAGACTAAAAAATAAGGTAAGATCACATTTTTTAACTTAGCTGCGAAATATTTTTTAGTTTGATATTTAGCGGCTAAGTGCTGAAATAAGTAGCCAGCAATAAAAACAAATAACACAGAGCCGTTACTTATCAAAATACGTAACAACCGCTCTGTTGCAGCACTTTCTTCAGGCCAAGCAAAAAAGTCAATTGAATGGCCGGCAACAATAAACAATATTGCTAATGCTCTAAATGAGTGAATATAACCTAAAAACACAATGCCTCCTTGCAAAAAATTAACGTAAAATATAAATTATGCACGACCATATTTATCTTCAAAACGAACAATATCATCTTCACCTAAGTAACTACCTGATTGCACTTCAATCATTTCTAATGGTAGTTTCCCTGGGTTTTCTAATGCATGTACAGCGCCAACGGGGATATAAGCCGACTGATTCTCAGTCAATAATACTGTTTTTTCATCTATGGTTACTTTGGCAGTACCAGAAACAATGATCCAATGCTCGGCACGATGGTGATGCATTTGCACAGAAAGCTTAGCACCTGATTTTACGGTAATACGTTTAACTTGAAAACGTTCACCCATATCGATACAGTCATATTTACCCCATGGGCGATAGGCTTCACGATGTAATACTGCCTCACTACGTTTATCGGCTTTTAGCTGCTCAACGATTTGTTTCACTTCTTGCACTTTATCTTTATTGGCAACCAATACCGCATCAGGTGTATCAATAATCACCAAATTATCTACACCAACTGTTGCAATCAGCTTATTTTGACTGTGAATATAGCTATTACTCGTGTTCTGAGCGATCACGTCACCTTTTAATACGTTTTTATCATCATCTTGCTGACATACTTCCCATAGAGCAGAATAAGAGCCGACATCACTCCAGCCAGCGTCAAGTGGAACAACAATAGCAGAATCAGTTTTTTCCATTACCGCATAATCAATTGACTCACTAGCACAAGCCAAGAATTCAGCCTTGCTTGGACGCAGAAAATCAAGATCCTGCTCAACACCCTTCATCGCTTGCTGACACTTGTCTAAAATATCGCCACGATGTTTCGCCAACTCTTCTAAATAACGCGAAGCTTTAAATAAAAACATACCGCTATTCCACAAGTAATCACCTGAGTCTAAATAATCACTGGCAACTTGTGCATTAGGTTTTTCTACAAATTGTGCAACATCAAAAATACCTGAGGCTTGTTCATTGCCTTTTTTAATATAACCGTAGCCTGTTTCAGCATGAGTCGGCACAATACCAAAGGTAACTAATTTTCCTTGCTGTGCGGCAATACTTGCTTGTTCAACAGCTTGATGAAAAGCGTTTGTATCTTGAATAACGTGATCTGCCGCCAAAACCAACAATAAAGCATCTTTATTTTTTTCTAAGGCATGAATTGCCGCTAGTGCAACTGCTGGTGCTGTGTTTCGACCTTCTGGCTCAAGTAATATAGTGCTTTGCTCTTGTGATAATTGCCTGACTTGCTCAGCGACTAAAAAACGATGCTCTTCATTACAAATGAAGACAGGCTCACTACAGTTATTAGGTAATCTTAATAACGTATCTTGCAACATACTAGTATCATTAACTAGCGGCAAAAATTGTTTAGGGAAAAGTGCACGAGAAAGTGGCCAAAGGCGCGTGCCATTGCCGCCACACATGATTGCAGGGAAAATAATTGCTGAGCTCATAGTTATTCCATTGATGAGTTATTTTATTCAGGGTGTATGATAATCGATATGTATTATGAGTAAAGCTTTAAAGTTTAAATGTTATTAGAAGGCGAGTTAACTCTCTCAATAGAATAAACAGGAAAGCTACCTCCCAGTTCAAACGGTCGTTATTGGCACGGTTAATAAAAGCTTAACCTATCATTTAGTTGGTTCTCGATAATAGTAATGACTCCCGATAGCCCATTTGATTTAATCGAATCAAGGCTGGCTGTTGTCGTTACATCATTTACAGAAATATCACCAAAGCAGCTAAAACTGTATTGTTCATGTTCATTAATCAATGCACAAACATCATTAAGACGTGTTAAATTCACCCTATTTCTATTTTTTCCTTTAGTGTATTCATGTACATGCGTTAAAATAACAACATATTCCACCCCGTTAACATAACAATCTTTCAATACTGAACTTATTTCTTTAGTAGAGCTGCCAGTAATCGTTAATATTTTCTTCCTACCAGCAAAACTAGTAAAACTGGTAATGGGCAATTCTATAATACCTTCAATATTCTTGACGCAATTCTCTATTTGAAGCTCTTTCTCAGTAGGAAAAAAATACGGGAGTCCAATATTTGAAGCTAAACCAATACCACATTGCTTAAGTGCCTTATACAATGTAGTTGATGCCATAAGATTGCCAGCTCTAAAAGTTGTTGGCTTTGGGATTCCCCAAAGCTCAAAGGCTTTCAAAGCAAACTGCAGGCTATCTACTGTTTCAGATACGCTCCTGCCTTCATAATAATCTTTAGGGTGAGTTTCAAGGGCTTCTTTCCAATTAGGATTGGCAAAGTGCTCCCAACACGGATGGCAATGTAACTGAAGATCATGCTGGTCATTAACTAACATATCTATATATCTTTTCATTTCAAGTTTTGAAAAGTAATGCGTCTGTAAAGCTTCAATAAAAAATGTAGCCCTAACGTCGTTTTGCTTCAAAACATTTAATATATCTCTAAATCCAACAGAGCTAGACTCGCCTTGAGGTTCAAAAACTTCATGACCTTTAGGCTTATTCAAACTATTACTAAATGCCCCCCCAATACTAAATTCTGTATCAAAGCTTAATATTACTTTCATTTCCATTTATCCATGAGTAGAGACACCATAAAATTTCGTATTGATTTTTATACATCACTGTATCTAACATAATAATTACAAAAACTTAAACTGGCATATCTTTTTATTATTTCGAATAACTATTTGTATCGCAAACTTGTTAATAAATATGTACGAGGTTATCTCTTTGACTAACTGAAAGCCTGCTTTTTTTATTCCTGCAATAGAGGCAAGATTCTTTGGTTCACACGTAATAACAACTTTTGAAAAACCACGATCAATCATTCGTTTACAGGCTAGCTTTAAAATATAAGGATAAACGCCTTGGCCACGACATTTTTCTGATGTCCAACAGTTACCTATTAATGGTATTTGTGCAGTTTCTCCTAAAATGAGCTTATATTTACTTTCAAATTGAACAAATGTGGTGTGTACTAACTCTGAATTTTTTAACATTACAAACAATACGTCTTGCTTATACAGACCTTCTTTATAAACTTGATTTTCATTTGAGAGTGCTGCTTCTAAAACCTCACGGTAACTTACGTCTTCAATATTTTTTTGATCGATAACATTAACGATATGATTATTACTCACTTTGAATTGTTCTTCTTTTGTACTCTCTCCATCATATGTATATTCAAAAAGCAAATCGCGGTCACAACGTATCACTCGTTGCCATAGGAAAACCATAAAGCCCTTAACGCCTCTATTATCAAGGACTTGATAACAACGATTAAAATAACTTTTTATGTTCATATTGTTTAACTATGCTATGCGTCTGAGGATTTTTTTGAGGCGTTTTTTAATTCCAAGCTTCTCAAGTAGCTCCACGAGACTATCTGACATTTTAGAGAAAAAATTATAAACAAGGACTCGAAATTTATTTTTTAAAGTATTAGATAACAACATCATATTCACTTCATTCTGCTCAACATTACCAAACCTAGCTTTATGCTCACCATAGCCGGTTGAAAAGTCAAAAGAAGTAGGGGGTGATATTAGACTATAAAGTTCTTCTAAGACTTCTAGTTGTAGTACTGAGCCAACCGAATACTTTGACCATTCTGGATTAAAGCCAACATCTATATAATAGTAGGTAGATTTATAAATGTAACCAAGCATAAACGATACTGGCACATCATCAAATTGCAAAATATAACAACATAAAGCATCTTGCTTTTGCCACTTTAACAAAGTAGCTTTTAATGCTTCTCTATCTCTTAAGCCTAAACCTAATAAATTCCATTGATACGTTGTTTTAGAAATGGCAATAGCACTATCTAAAAAGCTATCAATTTTTTCTACTGAGTCGCATTTTAATAGCTTCACACTAAAGTCTTTTTTTGCTTTTCTTTGACTATATAAAATACTTTTTCGGGAGCGGTTACTTAACTGATCGAGGTAACCATCATAAGTAGCTGGCATCGCTATTGATTGGTGTAAGTAAGGTTTACCAAGGTGCATAGAGTTATAATTTAAAAACTCTTTATATAATATGGACTCCACAGGTAAACCTTCAATAGAAAGACCTTCATCAGGCTTTATAACCGTAGAGATAAAAACTAAAAATGCTTTTGTAATTGTTTCTGCGTCTGATATTCCTGATTTGAAAGTAACATTAGACCACATTTCATAACGATTTAATGAGTAAGAGAATATAGAATACTCGCCAAAAAAAACGTTTATTGGTCGAAATTGTTTCCTTAATACGCAGTATGCGGTTACATCATCTTGATTTTGATAAAAACAAACATAAATATCTTCGTTTAAGGATCCCTCTGCTAATAACCAGCTAAGATCGTGTAAAGGTTCAATATCCTTATTTCCATCTACAATATTACTTATACAGCTTTGTGCATGCTTAACGTTATCAAGCGAATTAAGCTGTATCATTTTCCACGACATATCTTTTCCTTTAAAGTCACAAAACGGGGTCTAATTCCTATCACCCTTAAATACCATATCTACTGTAAAAAGCGATCTACTTTTATCTAAAAATATAACAGTAATAATATACGTAAAATAATAACATTTTTCTCTTTGAACCGCTACATTTCTACACGAACCATAACGACTCGACTTCCTACCTAAGCCACAAAACCATTGAGTATCCCAAAATTAAATTGTACTAAAATACAAACAACTGAAGTAGGCTAAGTCACTTATAAAAATTATTAGAACCGATAACCATAAGTACGGACAATTTATTGATAAATGAATAGGCTCATTACGTAAAATAATAGATAATTGGCGTATTAATACTAAAAACAATCGAAGTTATCCAGAAAGAACTTCGTACTTTTCCCTAAGATAATAAAAAATTAACCAATGAAAGCTCCAGCCATCTTTAAACGTGTTTCTGTCTATTTATTAGCAACCTTAATTTCACGTGGTGTGGGGTTTGTTTTGCTGCCTATATACACACAGCACTTAGCACCTGCCGAATATGGTATGTTAGCCATTATCGATATGATAGGTCTCTACTTTGGTATTTTTGTAGCAGGAGGCTTAAGTACCGCTCTTGTTCGATACTTTGATCTAAAGAATACAGAAGAGAGCAATCAGGTTTATACGGCTATTATATTAATTGTTAGTATGCTTTTCGTTATTATGTCAATTATTTCTATACTTATTTTTTATGTCTTTACGATAGAGTCTATTGATATTTATGTATTCACATTAGCTATATTGTTCTTTGGTTTGGATACCTTAAACACATTATATTTTAGTAAACTTGCGATTAAGAAAGAAGATAATAATTTCTTTAAAGTTTCAATGTTAAAGTTACTAATAGCCGTACCCTTGAATATATATTTCATCGCCTATTTACAACTAGGTGTACTTGGATTTATTTATGCAAATGTTGCTTCTTCATTGAGTGTTATTTTAATTTATTCTTTACCTGATTTTATAAAAAACTTTCATCGCCCACACTTAAAGCAAACTAAAGAACTCATTAAATACTCTATGCCATTCATCCCCAATGGCTTATTAGAAGGGCTGCTTTCAAGTATGAGTATTATTTTGCTTACTTATTTCCACCCTCCTGAAGTTATTGGTATTTTTGCTATAGCGACAAAGTTAGCAAGCATATTGTTATTAACCGCATCTCCACTTCAGAACATATGGATACCGTATATGTTCTCACTAAAAAGCGATCGTGATCGAGGGGAGAAATACTCTCAAGGTTTACGACTATTAGCTCTAGCACTTTTTTCAATGAGTTTAGTTCTAATCGCTTTTAGTGGCTTTTTGTTTCATTTTTTAATTGATGATGAGTATAAAGTTGCTTTAAGTGCTTTACCCTACTTATTAATATCTAACAGCGTATACATGTTAAGAAGTACTGCGAGAATTGGTATTGCCTTAAGTGATAATGTAAAAGTAATCCCTATGATTACCTTGTTATCAATTGTGCTGACTTTACCTATATTTGTCTACCTTTCATATGAATATGGTGCTACTGGTGCTGCTATAGGCCAATTAATTCTAAGTACGAGCTTAGTAATCATGTTATTTCTCTATTCACGTAGATATGTGGCTTTATCAATAAGTGTTTACAAGGTAACAATGCCATTAGTTATCATTGGCATATTGACATATTTTTTTGAGTTACCCGTAGGTACCAACCCTACTATGCCAATATTAATGATTGCCTGTTATATTATTGTTTTATATTTATTTGGCGCACTTCAGCCATCCGAAAAAAAGAAAATCAACGGTTTTATTCAATCTAAATTAAGTAAAATATCATGACCAAATTAATCAACATATCCGTTGTAATACCCGCATTTAATGCAGCTAACTATATACATAATGCACTTGATAGTGTTTTGCAGCAAACATTAAGACCGAAAGAAATAATAATTATAGACGACGGGTCATCTGATAATTTAGAACAAGCTATAGCTCCCTACAAAGAACATGTAAAATATTATAAGCATAAAAACAGTGGGGCTGCTGCTGCAAGAAACCTCGGTGTGAATTATACCAATAGTGAGTGGGTAGCATTTTTGGATGCTGATGATATTTGGCATAAAAGTAAATTAGAAACCCAAGCTCAAGTAATAACTAAAGCTCCATCAAAAGACATATCAATTATTTGTAGTGAATACCGTTTCGTTGATTCCATTGATCAATTAACATTAAATAAACAACCTGTAGGTTTGAAATATAAGAAAATTGAGATTGATGCATTATTAGATAACCCCTATTTAGCAACACCTACTGTCATTATAAACAAACATCTATTTGAGGTTACTGGTGGTTATAACGAAATGCTCCACACAGCGGAAGATTTAGACTTATATATCAGATTAATAATGATTGGTGATGTTATTAAGGTGTACGATGAACTTGCCCACTGCCTGTTGTCCCTAACTAGCTTAACAAGTAGACATGAACCGTACGACCATGAAATCGAATTATACTATTCATTAAATAAAGACGTTATGTATCATGCTTATTCATCAGTTATTAATAAACACATACAAGATTGTCAAATAAAGAAGTTAAAAATATTAATATTCAGACGCCAGCTTAGAGAATTTAAATTTTTTTTACTTGATAAAAAAACAAAAGTCCCCTTCTTTATCAAATGTAAATTATTATTAAAATATTGGATATTGCGCTTAGTGTAGCCTAGCCCCCGGCTGTCGATAAGATCAAAGAGTCACTTTTTTTCGATAATTATTAATTAGTGGCGTTGTAGTGTCATAGTTAGCTTTCAACCTAAGATTTTAATATTAATATATCTACCAGTTTATCTTGAGGTCTTATTTCAATAATACTTCCTTGTATCGTCTTAACTGGCTTTCCAGAAACATGTAAAAAGTAGTCAATTTTGGGGTCTAATCCCATAATATATATTTTCTTTTGAGGAGTTATGTTTTTCACTTCAATATTACTTTGAGTATTTGATATTAAAACAATGCTCTTTTCAGTTTCAATTAATTTAGCACCAACAGCCTGTCTTTCAAGTAACGGATCTTCTCTAAACGTTGTGATTGAAGGTTGTAAAACAGTAATTATTTCATGTACCCTTTTATTGTCATCTGAAATCGCCTCTAACCTCCACCCAGCCGCTTTTTGGTATAGTTTATCAGAAACACCTTCGGTATAATTTTTTCCATTAAAAGTAGCATCATCTCCATCTGACTCAACATAAAACTTATAATTACTACCCCCAATTATACGAATGTTATTGGTATTAAATATTGTTCCTACTAATCGTCCTTCTTCGTTTTCCACTTTAAATGACGTTGATTCCGAACCTAATATTCCATTGCTGGCATCACCAATCAATACAGTAAGGTTATCAACTTGTGGCCTGTTAACCATATGAAGAATGCTTTTAACGCTAAAAGTTACATCTGTTGTATTGATATAATCGCTAATAAATAGCGTGTCCTCTTCCCTCAAATAAAGAAAGCTTCTCTCCACTTTTGATACTTTACCCCCATCATCATTTTCATCGTACCAAGTGGAGTTGTATGCTTTAGTTAAGTCCGCTTTAATGAAGGAATATGACTTCTGATGCGATGAATCAACAATACTTCCAGCCATTAATACCGGAGAATTCACTCGTTTTTCATACCATTGACTTACACTTTGAATAGCGCTGCCTGTCGGCAGGACAACTCTTTGCCCGCCATCTGCGACATTTTCCTTAAAGAAACGGTTTGCTTTAACAGACTCATTACTTTTTTGAATAATTATACTGTTTTTTGCAATGGTTCTAATGGAGTAATTAAGACGGTTTTCGTCAAAATAACCACCATAAACAGAACTATTTACAATTAAAGGTTTACCTTTAAATAAGGTAAAGTGACCCGCATCATAGTGAGCATGATGTGTAAATACATCACCAGCCTTAAAGTTCATAAAAGTACCTTTGGGAAACCAGTTCTGACGAACAAAGCTTAAGCCATAGTACTTTTCTCCAAAAGCTCTCGCTTCGGGAAGAAGACCTTGAAACATGCTCATTGAATCCGATGGCACCAGACCAATATCTAACTTAGGGTTATGAAAAAGATAATACCCCCATCGATAACTTCTATAATAACTTTCAATGCCATGCTTTTTTTCTAATAATTGAGAAAATCGACTAAAATCTCTATTTTTAGTCGTCTGCGCAATAATGTCTATAACCCGTCGAGTTTCATCCTTCAAGTCTATACGTGAACCTTCATCTCCTATAGGTTCAATACTGATATCAGGCCTAGTTGCATAGATATGCCAGTATCCAACTTCATTCAAAACAGTCATAACTTTCTTTTTAAGTAACGAATCTCCCGTCCCATTAACATAAGAACTTAAAGCGAGAGTAATTGGTAGCGCTCTTGTATTTATCCAATAAGTATAACCTTCCGGCCATGCAGGGGTAAGTTCCAGTGCTTTTATTAGTTCAGCGAAATGTGCTTCTACATCGGCTTGTATCGCTATTGGTGGGTCTATTAACGATATATAACAAAGCCAAAGATATGAGGTGATTTCAGCCCTACCATGCCATAACGAAACAGAGTTATCATTTAAAACCGACAAATAATATTCAATAGCCTTTAACAACTTCTTTTCTACTAACTGTCGTTCATGTAATGTGAGAATGTTAGTATTCTTAATTGTGTCATAGGCAAAAGCTAGCTCCCAACCATTACCGTAAAAACTATTTTTATTTGATAAGTCTAGTTTAATGCCCAACATTTCATTTTTAAGAGACTGTTGAGTATCATTATCTCTCTTGTATATCCAGCACGATAACTTCCCTAACACCCCCTGATTATAACAAGGCTTGTATTGTTTTAGTTTGTTTTTTGCAAAATCTGAATTAAGTAAACTCCCGTTAAGTAGCTTTTTAACTTGTGAAAGGATACGGGGAGAGTTTTTATTGAATTGTGAAACTGGCTGATAATCTGGATATATTGTTGTTGCCGATAGGAGATCTTTTAGGTATGGACTTTTATCCTTAATTGAAACAAGCCCTCTGCTTAAAATATACTGAGGTGATAAATTATACTTCCCCATAAGTACATACCCACCTATAAGTAAGGCTATGTGAGCAATAATGCCAACGCACAGTAGGTATATTTTTATTATCTTCATTTTAATTTATAAAAGTGATGGCAAAGTCTAAGAGCAAAAGATGCCGGCTCTTTATCCCAAGGTGTGAACCTAGGAATACTCATTAAATCAGAACTGCTACTTACGATACCTACATCTGTCGTTAGAGCAGCTTCAAATCCTAGCTCTTTAACCATTTTTTTATGTGTGTTTTCAAAGTCTCTACCAAACTTTCCATTTGGATAAGCAAAATATTTAACCTCTGAATTAATGATTTGTTCTAAAGTGTCTTTTGATTTTTTAATGTCCTTATAAGCATCTTCATTTGATTCAACTAATAGGATAGGATGCCTATGGGTGTGTGCCCCTATAGTCATGCCTGCTTTATGCATTTCCTGCAATTGATTTTCCGACAAAAATTTATCCATTTTATTTTCGAACTCTAATGCAGACTCAAGCTCATCTAAAACACTATCTCTCTCATCGACAGGTAGAAATTTACATTTATTATGTATAATTTTCCATGAGGCTAATTTTTCTTCAATTGTAGTTAATTTTAACGGTTTGGAGTTTTTGAAAAGCTTCAACTCTTTAATATCGGTGTTCATAATAGAATCGGATATCCTATCATTCCATAAACCGCCTTTTTCAATTCCTTCTGTCGCGATAAAAAAAGCGCCTTTTATATTTAGCTCATCTAAAATAGGGGTAATAATTGAATATCCGTCTTCATATCCGTCATCAATAGTAACGACAACAGACATCGGCGGCAGTTCATTAGTTTTCATCGAAGCAATGAGAGAAGGTAAAGAAATAACGTTAAAATATTTCTTTAATAATTGCATTTTCAATCTAAATTCATCTGCATTTATATACCCATCAAAGCTTGTTTTTTGACCAAACTGAACTCGATGGAACATTAATACTGTGGCTTGATTAGATAAGCAATTTGATAAGATCTTTCTATAACATCTAAATAGCCAGTAATCGATAGTTTTATTGAGCATTATTTAGCAAAGTCCCTTCTATTTTTCAATCTGATAATACAACCGATAACAAACAAAACAGCAGCTCAATACAAAGCCCCTGCCCTAATGTACTCCATACCTGTATGTAAATTCCATAAACCACTGCAATTTATATCATTTTAACTCGGTTATTAATAAATTTAGTCACTAGTCTCTTACCTGGCATTTCAACTATTTTATATGTGAAATGAGATAATAACAAAACGACGGCTAAGTATCCGGCAATCCATAATAAACTTGCCGAGGGCCCCTCTAAAAATAAAATCTTAAACCAGTCCTTAACCAAATAATGTATCAGATAAATCGAATAAGAAATTTCTCCAAGCCAAAGAATAACTTTCGTGGAACAAAAAGCGGTTACAAAATTACGATAATAAATACTGCCAAGAATTAACAGCGAAAAAGATAAGTGTATATACCAATAATTATATGTTTTTGAATAACTTCCTAATATTAAAACAGCCCCACCCAAGTAAAATAATATTTTTGAATAGGTAGCAAGCCATTCTTTATAGCCGTGATAAAAATTCCAGAGTAAAACCCCGATAGTAAAGCCAATTAAACATCGCCAAACACCTAGGCTTGTAATATATTGGCCTAGGCCTTCAGCCTCATAATATTCATATAATAAGGCGACTAACAAAAAAAGAGAAACTATAGTCAATAATAAACCTCTTAACTGAAAGTGAGAATTTATCCTCCTAATTGTAACCACAATGAAAGGAAACATTAAATAAGCAAATAGTTCGGTACTAATTGACCAAGAAGGTATATTCCACACCAAAGTATTAGTTAACCCCCAGTTTTGAATTAATAGCAGGCTCATTAAAAAACTATCAATACCATATCGTTCATCTCCAGACATAGTTCGTCCGGTCAAAACATAAACCAACGGAATAGATAAATACATTAAAAGCAATAACAAATGCAAAGGATAAATCCTAGCAACCCTTTTACTATAAAACAGCAAGATATCTCGTCCGCTAGTCGTATTGATTTTATCAAAATAAGTCAAAGCGATAACAAATCCACTTAATATAAAGAAAAAATCTACCGCTAAATAACCCACCTGTATAAAAGTGAAAACTTTTGGGTATACATAAGGTTCTATGTATAGTTTGATATGATAAAAACAAACATAAAGTGCAGCTACACCTCTTAATCCAGTCAAAAATCTTAAATCAGTCATTCTTTTTGTATGCCAACTTTTGTAATACTATCGAAAAAACAATCAGATAATAAATTACGGGTTGCGAAGCTACACCAATAAAAGCGCCCGCAACACAAAAAATTATAATTGAATTATTAAGTGCATAAGCCAAAGACCCCACCCATGCCGGTATTTTTTCTACTTTAGCTTCTTTGGATAGCTTTTTATTACTTATCCAAGATAAGAAAATCAAAGATAGATAAATAATTAGCCCTATATGACCATGTTCCCCTAAGGTTTCAAAATAAATACTATGAAAAGCTTTGAATTTTTCCCCTGCTATTGGTATATCTGCATATAGTTGCCATAATCCTGCATTTGCCCTAAATGCACCAAACCCCCCACCTAAAGGGTGCGTTTTAACAAAATCCCAAGTCCATTGCCACACTAACATTCGACCCTGTGCTGAACTGTCTTCACTAGCATTATTCATTGTTTGCATTCTCGAAGACCAATCATCGTTTACAAAAAAAACAAAAGCGATTGAAATACAAACAATAATACCAAAAAACAGCTTAACCTTGTGCTGTGATTTCAACCAATAAATACCCGTAAAAGCGGCCAAGGCAACTAGACCTGTCCTTGCACCTGTTCCAATAACAGCTGCAATGGACAATAGAATTGCTAAATATGATACATACTTATATTTCAACAACGGTTTTAAGATCACAGAATGATCTTTTAAATAAAGAATGAGAGGGATAACCATCACTGCGACCATTGCTAATGTCGAGCTTTCAGCAAGCCCTGAATTTGTCCCTGTTGAAACCAATATACGGCCATAACCGCCATTTCCACCTATAGTTTTCAAACCAGCAACTATAATATAATACCCTATAGATACCGTAAAAATAATTAGACAGTGCTCTAATTGTTCTTTAGATGAAATTACAAAACAAAGTAAAATAGACATAAATATTGTTTTAAAAACACTATCCCATTTAAACCAAGCAGCCTCAGGAAACAAAGCCGACACAGTGGTTAATGTGACCCAGACTACCCACAAAAGGAGTAATATGGCTATATTGCTTTTATGAAGCTTAGATAGTTGATTTACATTAAAAAAAACACTTACAATACATGTTACGCCGATAATTAAAGCTAGGGGTTTACCAACTAAAAAGCCATACGTTAAAGACTGAGGAGATAACATATCTACCCATATATAACCTGAGAATGCTATATATGGATGTTTTAGCCCAACAAAAACAAAAGCAATAATTACAATAAGTAAAAATAAATCACTCATTCCTTTTATTTTCCTTTAAATTTGTTTTTGACTTTCTTATTTTCTCAAGTTGAAGTACTTTATAAATAGAAAATAAAACCAATAAATTGGGAATTAATAAAGCTATTATATCGACCAAAAAAACTCTCCTAAATTACACAACTTTACTTTGTACATACCGAAACTTCCCGGATTTTTCAGCAGGTATCGCTGAAACAACCTTCAGATTAACAACAACATTTTCACCTAATCTTGCTTTTATTCCCTCGATAATTTGATTACTTAGCTCTTCGGAGACATTATCAGTAGGCACAATTAAAATATTAGTTAATAACTTGGTTTCTTGAATAATTTTGAACTCTTCAATACCTGATAACTCCCTTAAGACATAGATTAATGCTAACCCATGCATCATGGTGCCATCTTCTGCTATAACAAAATCAGTTGTTCTACCTTCAATTTTTTCTAATAAAGGTAGGCTTCTTCCACAACTACAAGCATTGGTAGATAAAGCAGCTATATCACCCGTTTGATAACGTATAAAAGGAAAGTCTGATGTCGCCATGTGCGTAACAACAATTTCCCCTTTAACGCCATCAGGAACAACGTTTCCATCAGTATCTACTATTTCAACTATCATATCTTCTGCGGAAATATGCATACCGCCAGCTGGGCATTGATGGGCAATAAAACCAGCATCTCGACTACCATACCCATTAGCGACTGGCGCATTGAAGGTAGACTCTATAATATCTCGTTGATAAGGGTATAATCTTTCTGATGTAACAAAAACAACCTTAATATCCAACTGAGTTAAATCAACATCGTACTTTAAAGAAACTTTTGCCATAAGAGCAAAAACGGATGGATAACCAAATAACATTTTAGGCTGGTAGCTTTTTATTTCATCAATAAAACCTAGAATTTTTTCATCGGTAAGATCAAAAGCAGGGATAAGTTTAGAGCGGAAAAGTTTATCTCTTAGCAGCTTTATTTTATCTTGAGAACCAAGCTCAATCGGAGAGCCCCATGCAACTATCTCTTTATCACCCAGATCAACATCCCACCACCTTGTTGCTCGCCATTTCTCCGCAACATCATGGCTAACGCGATCTTTACCTAACATAAAGGTTAATGGTGCGCCACTTGAACCTCCTGTGGTGAAAGGAGAAATGCTTTTTGCTTGTTTGCTTACTAATGCCTTTTCATTATTTCGAATAACCTCTTTGGTTAAAAAGGGTAATTTAGATAAATCATTAACAGAAGTAAGTTCAGCTGGCACAAAACCCTGTTCATCAAATACTTCTTGATAATAAGGAACTTGTTGATAGACCTCTTGAAGAAAAAACTTTAAACGCTTAAGCCGATCATTATCTAACTGCTCTTTACTGCACCATTGAGATTTTTCTAATTCATTTTTTATTGTTACAGTACTATGTCTTTTCAAAAGCTCTTGCAATGGGAACAGAATAGAACGCACAAAAAAACGCTTTAATTGATATATCATAATATTAATTACTCTGATTAATCACAATATAACTGCACATAATATTTCACTATGGCACTTGTACTATACTTTTGAACAAAAGTCTGATGACCTTCTTGAGCTAGTTTGTTTTTTAATTCATCATCTTGTGTTAACAGAACAATACCTTTACTAATAGCATCGATATCACCTGGTTTTGTAAGTATGCCGTTAGCTTCATTAGTAATCAGACCTGGTAGGCCCCCTACATCTGTCGTTAATACAGCTTGTTTATATGACATAGCTTCCAATACAACCATTGGCAATCCTTCAGCATAAGAAGGTAAACAAAAAATATCACACGTTTCCATTAATATTTGTTTCCTTTGTCCTACAACAGGCCCTTCCACAATAATATTATTTATTACTGATGGAAACTCTTGGATATATGCCTCAATTTCATCTTGTGTAATGTCGCCACCAAAGTCACCCGCTAAGTGTAAAATAACCTTATCTTGCTTAGCTAAAGAAAATGCTTTAATGAGATCTTTAGTACCCTTTCTAGAGCATATTTGCCCCATATAGAGTATATGACAATTATCTTTAATAAGGCTCCTATCAAAATCAACTGTTGGTACACCATTGACTATGACTTGAACATTTTTCATATCCCAGTCATTTTCAAAAAGTATTTGCCACTCTGCCGTTAACGCTATGACATTTTGAGACTTTTTCAAAATACCTAATATAAAATTCAATTTTATATTAGGTAGGCTTTCAAGAAACTTATCAAATGTAGCGCCATGTATATGAATAAAATATGGAACATCACACCATCGAGCAATAAGAGCAAAACAGGCATCTAAAAAAAATGTAGTAAAGCCGCTACAGGTATGAATATGCACAAAGTCTGGTTGCTCTTTTTTTAACGTGTTATAAAACTTATACCATATGGCTAATCTCACTTTAATGGCTGAAAATAAGCTTCGATTATTAGATGTTTCTTTCGCGGTATTCCAAAAAACCACGTTACATAAATTGACTAATTCTGATTTAGATAAGTTGTCTAAGACCGTCGCCATGCCACCTATAGCAGGAGGCATTGGTCCCATCATTATAATTTTTTTCATTTCATTAACTCTTTATAAAGTGGTAGGTACTTATCGACACTGACTGCCCAATTCCTTTCAACTTCAACATAATTACGGCCATTAGCTATAATATCTTGCCATTGATCAGTCATTGATAGCAGTTTACTTATTTTATCCGAAAGAGCTTTAATATTACCTGCTTCAAATAAGAAACCATTCTGGCCGTCATTAATGAGCTCCTTATGACCGCCAACATCTGAAGCTAAACAAACCTTACCTTGAGCCATTGCTTCTAGTGGCTTTAATGGTGTTACAAGTTCAGTTAAACGCATAGCTTTGCGCGGATAGATTAGCAAGTCGACTAAAGAGTAGTACTTACCGACCTCACTGTGCGGTACTCGACCGGTAAAAATAACTTTATCTTCTAAGCCTAATAAGGTGACTTGATGTTTAAGGTTTTGCTCTTGTGGTCCACCGCCAACAAGTAATAACCTTGTGTTAGGGTTTGCCTCAAGAATAGCAGGCAAAGCTGCTATCGCTAAATCTAGGCCTTCGTATGCATAAAAAGAACCCAAGAAACCTAACACTTGACAGTTTGTTAGTTTCAGCTCTTCTGCTAAATCGGCATTAGCGTCTTTGTCAGCCTGCTTAATTATTTCAAATTGTTCAATATTAACGGCATTAGGAATAACAGTGAATTTTGACTCTGGGAAATTGCGACTCATTAAGTCTTCTTTTAAACCTTGGCAAATGGTCGTTACTGCATCGGCATGTTTTACTACATGAGTTTCCATTTTTCGCGTGAGGCGATAACGTAAGTCATTTTCTTTACAAGTCCCGTGATCCACCGCCGCATCTTCCCAAAAAGCACGAATTTCATACACCACGGGCAAGCCAGCTTTACGCCCCGCTTTTAAGGCGGCCAAACCATTTAATGCCGGTGAATGTGCATGTATTATATCTGGCTTCTCAATTTCAATAGCTTCTAAAAGTCTCTTAACCATTGGCGTAACATTTGCCAATTGGTTTAGCACTGGTAGTTTTGACATCAAACCAGCAATAGGAGCTGAACGGTAGAATTTAAGACCATCAACTATTTCTATCTCTGCTTCAGAATTTCCATGTTTCGGGCTAGTAACATGGCACGTTTCAATGCCTAATAAATTTTGCTGTTTCAAAATAGAACGTGTTCGAAACGTGTAACCACTATGAAGCGGGATAGAGTGATCTAATAAATGTAAAACCTTCAAACTAATTCCTTTTTAAATACTATAGATGTCATCATAACTTGCTAACATTTTTTCTTGATCAAACGTTTTCTTTGCATATTTTTGTGCTAAAACGCCTGTAGCCAATCTGTAGTCAGCATTCTTTGCAAACGCTAACATCGCCTCTGCTAGTTGATGAATATTACTAACCTCGACTAAGGTGCCCGCCTCACTTTTTGAAATATGTTCAGGGATATTGCCGACTCTCGTACTGATAATGGGTAACGAAGAAGCCATCGCCTCTAAAATAGTCATTGGCATTGCTTCTGAGCTCGAAGATAAAACAAATATATCAAACTGAGCGAGTGCCTCAGGCACATTATTGGTTACGCCTTTAAAATTAACTTTGTCTGAAATATCTAATTCTTTACAAAGAGTTATAAGTTCATTTTTTAGCGGGCCATCACCCCATATATCCAGTGACAATTCTTTATCTGGCAAATCAGGAAGTGATAATAAGTGAGCAAACCCGCGTATAAGTGTTGCTTGATCTTTTTCTGGTGCCAACCTAGCAACAGATCCAAACCTAATATTATTACTATTGATACTTCTCGTTAAGCTTGATTCTTGGTATTTATTAATATCTATACCATTTTCAATCAGCTTAATTTTATCCGACTTAACATGAAGATCTTGATTCAGCCACAAAGCTAATTTTTCATTCACCGTAATAATACGATGACAAAATTTACTACCAAAATATCGGATAAAATTATGCACTTTACTTACTTGGTGAAAATATTTTGTTCCTGTTCCGTGCTCTGATTGAACTCTTTTTTTTATACCGGCCAAAAAAGCTATTGGTTGAAATTCAATACCAGCCAAATTATAACTATGAAATACATCGGGTTTAATAGTGCGAAGTAATTTATATACTTGAAAGTAAACCCCCAGACTATTACCCGGCTGTTTATTTAAACAGATAATATCGACAGAACTTTCAAAATTATCAGCAAACGTTGTTTTTGACGTTAAAGAAATAATGACATGTTTATATTTCGGCAAACCTGAAATAGTCTGAAGCAATACTTGCTCTAATCCACCGACATCTAATCGGTAAATAAAATGAACGATTACTTTCAATCTACTCTCCGAAAGTTATCTAACGCTTTTATCAGCATGCCTTTGGTATCAGCTAGTGTTTGCGAGTTTCCTACAGATACCGCTTCAATATATCCGTTTGACGAACGGTGAAGTAAGCTATGCCACGCTTGTGTGAGTTTAACTTTCATTTGAGAGGTACTTTGCATGTCACCAATCACATACCTAAATAAAATAGTACGCTCATGCCCTGAAATATTCCTGATAACAATAAACTTAAAAGTAGGCTCAGAAGCCGTATTTAGTTGAGTCTCAACAATTGTCCATCTATCGTGGTTAAATAATACGTTATTTGAAGAGATTAGCTCTCCTTCAGTTTGTCTATTAGCAAATTTGGCTACGACATACTCAACACCGGTATCATCAATAATATGAGAGCGGCTAAGACTATTAAAAAAAGTAATGCCCCAATCAGAATTTATTGCTTTTTTCCCCTGTAATGCTGAAGCAGATATTGGTGGTTTTGTAGTAATTGGCATTGTTTGAATAAAAGCAAAAGACAGTCCCATTATTAATAGAGCCAATACGCTGCTTCTAAATTGATATTTTGTTGTAATTACCGTGGATGAATTATTTTTTGTTAACGCTTTATCCGCAAATAATCCACCAAGCCAGAACATCAGCATGATCACCAAGCCAAAAAACACCCAACCATAAATAAGGTGATCTGCACCTGTGGCGTATTCCATATCTGAATAATAAGCGATAGCTACGATGCCATAGGCACGTATGCCATTAGCTAAGATAGGTAAACCTATCGCAAAAATAATAAATAAAATTTGTTTATAGACTCGGTTATAAGTCAAATAACCAAACAAGGTGCCTACGGCTACAGAAGCAATTAAATAACGGATACCTGAACAGGCAACCGCCACTTCAAACATGCCTGTTGGAATTTGAATATATAAACCATCAACGTAAACAGGAATACCATTGAGCTTAAGAAAAAACACAGTGAACCAAGCGGTAACATCTTGCAGCCACGGAATAAGGCTTTCTCCCATAGGTACCGCAAAGAGTAAATAGGCTAACGGAAATTTATATCGCCAAGCTAAATGATTACCGATCATCAACCAGATGATTAAGATTAATGAAGTAACAGCTGAGAGCTGCCCTAAAACATTAATATCAGCGGCATAAGAAAAGAACCAAACAAATAATGAGCCAACTAAAAGCGGTAAAGGCAATAAACTTGCCGAAATATTCGATTGTAAGAGGTATTCTTTATCGCGCCATATTAACCATAAACTAATTGGTAGAATAAAATAACCATGAGCAAAAGTATCAGATCGAGACCAAATAGCTTCCATACCAAGCAATGCTTCTTGGTAGACAATTCCCCATGCAAGTATCAATACAGTAAAGAGTGCTAAAAAAGCTTTCTTAGTAACTTTCATTGCTAATACGTTCATATCTTCTCCTGTTGCGTAGAAAAATATTGAAGCAAAGGTGCTAACGTTTTTGGCCAGGTAAACTGTTCAATAATCCACTGCCTACTCGTTATTTCTATTGTTTTCTGGTTAGCTAGAAAGCTTAGACACGCTTGTGCGTATTCTTCCGCATTATCTGTAATCACTACGGCTTCATTAGTTGCAGCATTAATGCCTTCCATCGCCATAGGCGTAACAACAATCGCTTTATCTAACGACATAGCTTCAAGTACCTTATTTTGAATACCTCGTGCTATTTGCAATGGAGCAACCACACATTGTGCTTGATTAATAAAAGGTCGAACATCATGTACTCGTCCGGTCACCACAATACCCTGCTCTTTTGCCAAAGCGAGAACATCGCTGCTTGGATTACCACCAACAATACAAAATATTGCTTCCGGTTGTTTTGCTAATATCAATGGCCAAACATTCTCTACAAACCACAATACGGCATCAACATTGGCCCAATAATCCATTGCACCAGTAAAAGAAATAAACGCTTGTTTAGGTACTTGAGGTTCTGGTTTAAACGGTGTTTGAGGATCAAAAAAATCTACATCGACTCCATTTAATAAACCATGCACCTTGCTTTGTAGCTCAAGCGGTTGTCGTTGACGAAATAATTGTGCTTCATCTGGAGAAACAAATAAACTATGGTCAAATGCTGCACAAATATCATTTTCAGCTTTTGCTAATAAATGATATTCGCGATTAAAAAACCATTTAGCGACACCACTTTTCTTCATCGCATACTGACGCCACTTATCTGAATCAATATCAACAAAATCAATAACCCGCTCTAATGAGCAGTACTTATTAGCTTGCGATTTTTTGTCTTGAATGCCTTTGCTTTGAGTATTTGTACTTTGAACGTATTGCGCCATTGATGAGCTATAGACAAAGACCTTGCTAATATTATGCTGAGCAATAATGCGGTCAGTCCACTGTTGCATGCGTTTATCAAAATAGTACGGTAAAGTAATAGGTTTATTGGTTAAAAAACCTGTTAAGCCTTTAATTTTTGCAAGTGTTTTATGCTGATCTAAGTGAAACACAGAGACACAATATTTATCGAGTGTTGCTACATACTGCTTATCAAACGCATCATCAATAAAACAGCCTAAATGTATATCGTACTGCTCACTGAGTTTTTTAAGAATATTAAATGAGCGAATTTTATCGCCTTTATTCGGCGGAAAAGGAATACGATGACATAAGAACAACAATGGCTCTTTGGAAGAAGTCTTAGTCATTAGTAATTCCCCCTACAAAGAAAAACTGGATTCCCGATCAGAGTCTTCGGGAATGACGTAAGACGGCATTTCGAGAATAGCGAAATACTGTGACACAAGAAAAACAAGGACTCTTTGGTACTGGGTTTATCGGGGCTATTAGGCATATTTAAAGTACCACCAACAAAGTGCTGGATTCCCGACAATATACTTCGGGAATGACGGTTTTATAAAGTTTAGCTAATAATAAAATAACAAAATCAATCATGTTTATTAGCCCAAAAACTTAGATAAAAATGGGCCAACGATTTGACTAACTTTTAACGGTAGTTTTTGCCACAGTTGAATAAACAACTTATATTTAGGGTTGTTAGGGCTAAGATTAGGTAATTCTTCGGCATTAACTAGATGATAATAATAATATAATGATCTCGGCTCCATGCCCCAGTTTTTCTTATATTTATAAGGGCCACTATCATTTTTACTGCGACCAAAATCATACCACCGATAACCACGCTCACTGGCATTACACATGACTTGGTAATACATATAATCAGCACTTTTAAGACCACGGGCACTATCGTTACCACCACCGTAATAAGGTAATACCTTTTCGTTGAAATAAAAATTCATTACCGCACTGGAAAGCTGCTGATTTTTATCCTTAATGACAGCGATATCAATGTTATCGCCAAAAACATCAATTAAATTTTCAAAGTAGTTTTTAGTGAAAATGGGAGTACCGAGATTACGATAGCTGGTTGATAATAATTGATAGAAGTCGGCTAAATTGCTTTTACCTGTCGCAAGGGTAAAATTCAGTTCATTTTTTAATGAATGACGAATAACCGCACGCTGTTTTTTCTTAATGTTAGCCAAAACCGCGTCGTTATTGTCAGCCAACTCGCAACCAAAGGTACTATGGGCTTGTTTAAGTAATAAGTTTGAATCTTGTGCTGATTGGTAGCGTAACTCTAAATAATCAACCGATAATTTATCCGCTAATGTACAAGCTTCTTGCTCTAATTGACGAACAATTTGACTTGAATCTGCAATAGCACCGCCATAGACACAAAAGGGAGTTGAAATAAGTGCATGGCCAAAAAGTTTACTTTTTACTTCGACTAAAGGTAAAACACCATTAATTTCACCTTGTTTATCACCACTGACATAACGTGATAATAAGAAATAACAATCATGATGAAAGCTGTTTTCAATAACTTTCTGCCAACCACTTAAATGAAAAAAACTACCTTGAGCATGCTTTTTAACATAGTCATCCCATAGCTGAAAATCATTTAAGCTAAGTCTTTTTATTTCACTGCGAGCGTTGATATCAGCCTGCAAATCATCATTGATAGGTGTATTCAAGTATCCATTCTCTTTTAAGTTATTCCACAATACGCTTTTTACTTAACTAGCATTAATTTCTTGTCTTAGTTATTTACCTAAGTAAACATCCTTCATGGTACTCCATTGGTAATCATCTAATAATCGGCCAACTTTATCTTCCATTTTGGCTAAGTTTACATAATGACGGAGTTTTGATTTCATTGATGCACCAGCGACTCTAGGTTGTTTAGGATCTATTTCCCAAGGGTGGAAATAAAAACTATAAGGCTGCTGTTCACTTTTTAGGTAGTTCTCAATGCGTCTTTTGGATAACCAATAAGGGTAAAGTCGAAAATAACCACCACCACCAATACCGGTATTCTTATCGCCTTTGCGCACAGTAGGCACAGGGATTTCGATAATACCTTCTGGCCGTTGATATTTAAAACGTGGCCAGTTAGGTACACCATAAAGATCATGCTCTATTGGATAAGTGCTAGAGCTATATTCAAAACCTAAGTCGACAAGCTCCTGAAAAACCCAAGTATTGCTATCGTTAAATGAGAAACTTGGTGCACGATAGCCAATAATGGCCTGTCCCGCAGCATCTTCAAGCAACTGCTTACTTTTACTGACATCTTCACGAAACTGCTCAGGAGTCATCAATGTTGCCCGCTGATGCGAATAACCATGACTCGCTAATTCATGACCTTGTTCGACAATCGCTTTAATAAGATTAGGACAGCGCTCAGCAACCCAACCTAACGTAAAAAAAGTACATTTAGCTTCTTTTTCTGCAAACAAGGTCAACAAACGATAAGTATTTTCTTCTACACGTAACTCTAAATTTTTCCAGTCTGATTGATTGATATTTTTTTCAAAAGCAGAAACATGAAAATAATCTTCAACATCAACTGTCATGACTTGTTTGTTCGAAGCTGTATGGCTCTTAGCTAAGTTTTCTTTCTGCATTATCCTTAACGCCCCTTGCCAAACAACACGATTTCTACCGTTCTAATTAAAATCAATAAATCAAGTAGAAAACTACGATGCTTGATGTAATACAAGTCATATTTTAGTTTTTCTAATGAATCATTTTCCGTCGCACCATAAGGGTATTTTAACTGAGCCCAGCCAGTTAATCCTGGTTTAACATTGTGGCGCTCATTGTAATAAGGAATGTTTTTGATTAACTGTTGTACAAAGGTAGGTCGCTCAGGTCTAGGTCCGACAAAACCCATATCACCATGAAGTACATTGTAAATTTGCGGTAATTCATCAATGCGATATTTACGTAAGAAACGGCCTATTTTAGTGATGCGATTGTCATTTTCACTAGCCATTTGTGCGCCATTTTTTTCGGCATCTAAACGCATACTTCGAAATTTAATAATATTAAAAGGTTCGCCGTCTAAGCCTACTCGCTCTTGGAGGTAGAACACTGGCGCATGAATACCCTCGGTAATTTTTATTAACAGTGCAGTAATTAACATAACAGGCCAAGTTAACAACAGCAGCACAATAGCCATAATGGCATTAAAAAACCAATCTAGGCTATTACGTAAATGGTTATTCGAAGCAAAACCATTTGAATAAATGACCCAGCTAGGATAAATAAGGTTAACCGCGATTTGACCTGTTTCACGCTCAATAAAATCTAAAATCTCAGTAATTTCAATACCTCTGATTTTACAAGCAAAAAGTTCATCTACCGGTAGGTTATTACGGCGTTCGTCATTAGCGACAACAATCTCATCAATTTCATGCTCTAAAGAATAATTTACCAATGAGCCGTCTAAATGAATACGCGTTTCTTCTTGTATACCATCAGGTGCGTCTCCATTCATCACAACAAAACCATGTACGGAAAAGTCCTGTCTATCAACATCTCGACGCATTCTTTTTTCAATAATAGAAGCACGATCACCTGCACCTATCACTAATATTTTTCTTTTACCAAAACCAAAAAAATCTACTTTAAAAGTAAAATAACGAAAAGAACTAACGACAATAACACTAAGTAATGAAGCAATGGCTAAGATTTCAATCGGTAGTGCGTAAGAGCCATAAAAAGGGTTAATTAAAGTAACAGCAAAAAAGGCGACAGACACGCACATCAACATGCGACGAAAAATTCCTCGAAAGCTTTCTCTAAGTTTTGAGTTATATAAACCTAATGCTAAAGAACTTAACTGATTAACTAGCGCAAAAATAACGGCATAAAGTAGCAATAATGCGTCTGAAATTCCTTGAAAATCAATAATAGAAAAACGTTGGTTAAGGTAAACAGCTAAAAATAGTGCTCCGGCAAATAAAACTTGTTCTATTATAATTAAAGATTTACTACCCGCAGATAAATCTCGAAACTTTGAGCTAGACATATGTAGCTTGATTCCCTGTAACTATTAACTATTCAAAAAAATGACGCCTGAAAAAAGCAGGGCAATTCTAACAAAAAACACACTAAAGTTAACGATTAATTTACAATCTTTAACTTTAATTGTTAAAAACTACAAAAATGCCATACAATTAAGCTTTGCATAAGAAAAATTAATTAAATGCAAATAATTACTAGCAATAACAGAAAGCAACTAAAGGTATTACCATGGATATACGCTTAACCGACTCACTTAAAGTCATACTCGTATTATTAGCAAGCTCTGTATTTTCAGGCTGTAGTTCAAACTCACTACCAACAGCGACAGTACAACCATCAAACACAACGGATGTAAACTCTTATAGGTACCTTATTGGTGCCGGTGATGTACTTAATATTTTTGTCTGGCGTAACCCTGAGGTTTCCGGTTCTTTCGTAGTAAGACCCGACGGTATGATCACCACTTCTTTAGTTGAAGACATTAAGGTGTCAGGAAAAACACCAACCGAGCTGGCACGCTCAATAGAAGAAATTCTAGCAACATATTTACGTGATCCTATTGTAACAGTGACGGTTGCAAGTTTTGTTGGCCCATTTAGTGAACAAATCCGTGTTATTGGTGAAGCGACTGAACCACAAGCAATTAACTATACTCAGCACATGACTTTACTCGACGTTATGATTCAAGTGGGTGGTTTAACTGAGTTTGCCGATGGTAATGATGCTGTATTAATTAGGGTAGAAAATGGTAAACAAAAAGAATACGAAATATTCATTGACGAATTATTAAGGGATGGCGAAATTAAAGCCAATGTAGATATGTTACCAGGCGATATCATCATTATTCCTGAAGCTTGGTTCTAAGCCATATCAAATATAGAAAGGATTAATCGTCGCCTAATTTAATAAACACTTAGCGACGAAAAATAGATTAGTAATAATACAAAGGAGTTAAAGGGTAAGGAATGCAAGAAATATTTGAAGAGATTATTGATTATCTAAAGGGAATATGGCTAAAACGTCGTTATATTATCATAGCAACTTGGCTTATTTGCCCAATAGGTTGGTATTTTGTTGCACAGATGCCTAATGTATATCAATCTGAAGCGAGAGTTTATGTTGATACACAATCATTATTACGTCCTTTATTGAAAGGTTTAACCGTAGAAACCAACCCAAATACTCAAATTCGTTTAATGGTAAAGACATTATTAAGTCGACCAAACCTTGAGCGTATTTCTCGCATGACAGATTTAGATGTGCAAGCCACAAATACAGCTGAATATGAAGCCATCATTGAAGGCTTAAAAGATAATATTAAAATATCTAGTGGTGGTCGTGAAAATATTTATACCCTATCCATTGAAAATGAAGATCCGCAAATGGCAAAAAACATTGTGCAATCAGCACTTACTGTTTTTATTGAAAATACCTTAGGTGAAACACGCAGTGATTCCGATAGCGCACAGAAGTTTTTAAATACTCAAATCAAAGATTATGAGCGACGCCTAAGTGCCTCAGAGGCAAGATTAACCAGTTTTAAACAGAAATATAGTGGCATTCTGCCCAATCAGTCTGGTGGATATTACAATAACCTCAATAGCAGTAAAGAGAATTTAAAAGCCATTGAGTTAGAAATTTTAGAAAATAAAACCCGATTAGAATCGGCTAAAAGTCAGTTGGCTCACTCCGTTGGTGCTACCGAGAGTAGTAATAATAAAATAAAAAGTGAAACATCCATTCAAACGACTTATGACGATCGTATTAATGAATTAGAAGCACAGCTTGATGCATTAAAATTACGATATACCGACAAGCATCCTGATGTCATCGAAGTTACTCGTAGTCTGGCGCACTTGAATAAACAGCGCAGTACTGAAATTGAAAAGTACCTTGCACAAGACACAGAGAATAATACCGGCATTACTCGTTTAAGTGCTAATCCGGTTATTCAAGAGGTACAAATACAAGTCAATCAGCTAGAAAACCAAATAGCTTCTCTTAATGTTCGTGCTGACGATTATCGTCAACGTGTGATTGAGTTAGAAAGCAAAATTCATACATTACCAGAAATTGAAGCCCAGCTTATTGCCTTAAATCGCGGTTATAATATCACCAAAGAAAAATATGAAGAGATTTTATCACGCAGAGAAACAGCTCAGCTTGCTCAGCAAGCAGATGAAACTACAGATAAAATTCAATTTAGAGTAATAGACCCTCCACGTGCAGCAACTAAACCTTCAGGTCCAAAACGTTTTATTTTATTCGGTGTTATTTCCGTATTAGGCTTGGGTGTCGGCATTGGTTTATCTTTTATTATGAGTCAGTTAACTCCAGTAGCTACGTCAACAATGCAAATAAGTAAAATTACTGGGGTACCCGTCTTTGGTGTCGTTTCAGCTAATGAAAACCTAGGTTTACAAAAATGGCATAGAAAAAAAACCATCATATTTATTGCTTCAAACACTTTATTGTTTGGCTTGTTGTTAATATTTATAAGTTATTTTCTATTCCCTGATCTTATTCAAACACCTTTAAAAAGGATTTTTTAGCCATGAGTACAATAGAAAAAGCCTTGGCTAAACAAAAAAAAGCCCAGCAAGAATTACCTAATACCGTTATTACAGAAAAAAGCTCTGTGGTGGCTGAAGCCCCTGAGATAACACAAGTGACTCAAAACACTTTAAATGATGTGGTCAAAGAAACAATAATATTAAATGGTGATCGCTTAAATGAACGCGGCTTCATTTATAGTCCTGACAGTACCCATCATATTCAAGAAGAGTTTCGTCATATTAAACGAAAGTTACTTAATAATGCTTTTGGGTTGGCCGCTAAGACCCTTCATAATAGTAATTTGATAATGGTAACGAGTTCAAACCCAAACGAGGGTAAAACTTATATTGCTATTAACTTAGCCCTTAGTATTGCTTTAGAACAAGATAAAACTGTGCTTTTAGTTGATGCCGATGTACTCAGACCTAGTTTACATAGAGAACTCGAGTTTGAAAGTAAAAAAGGCTTGTTGGAATATCTATTAGCTGAAGTAAGCTCTCTTTCTGAGATCATTTATAGCACCAACATTGAGAACTTAAAATTAATTCCTGCAGGTAAACCACATCACTTAACGAATGAATTACTTGCCAGTGTTCGTATGGAACAATTAGCAAAAGAACTCGCTGAACGCTACCCTGATCGTATAGTAATATTTGATTGTCCGCCTATACTTGGTGTTACTGAAACCCCTGTATTGTCGGATTTAGTTGGCCAAGCCATTGTTGTGGTTGAAGAGTCAAAAACCAAAACAGATGATGTTAAACGTGCTGTATCACAGTTAAATAGTGATATAGCTTTGGGTCTAGTAATGAATAAGACAATCAGATCGAAAAAGGATGTTTATGGCTATTATGGTTATGGCTACGGCAGAAAAAACAAATAAGCAGAGCGCTTATAAAGCATTAGCTTTATGCTCTTATCTTATTATTTCACCTAGCGTAACCGCTGGGGAGTGGACTTTTGCTCCTAGTCTTGGCCTAACAGAAACATTTACTGATAATGTTGAATTAACCAGGCATTCCCAGCAATCGAGTCTGGTAAGTCAGCTTATTTTTGGTATTGATACCGAGTTCAAGTCCAAAAATGTGCTGTTTTCTTTCTCTGGTACGGAAACTTTTGCTGCTTTTAGCCATGACAGTGAACTTAATGATGACTTTCAAACCATGCAAGCCAATGGTTTATTTACTTTGTGGGAGCAGGGCCCACAACTTATTATTGATTCTAATATTACCAATGTAAGCAAGAATTCTACTGACAACGGTCTCGCTGATTTGGTGTCAGGAGATACCGTTCAACAAATCAATCATAATGCCGGTTTTCAATATAATACTACTAATAGTGACTACACTGTTACCTCTTCAATTATCTATAAATTAACGGAAACAGAAGATAACATTGGTGAAAGCCAAGGTTACACTGCTATTTTAGCCAGTAAAAATGGTAATTCCGCACGAAATATATTTTGGCAACTACAGGGGCAGTTTACTCACCTTGAAAATAATAATTTAACTGGTGAAAACTACGCAGTAGAAAGTAAAATAGGTATTATAACCCCTTATAAATTCAACCCTTTTATTCGTTTCTATGCTGAAGACGTTTCAGGAAATGTCTCTGGCACTAACCCTAATAGTATTCCTGCTTGGGGACCTGGCATTCGATATTTAGCAGCAAAACATTTGTTTATCGATTTATCATATAACTATGTACAAGATGATACCGATGCCAGCGATGACTATATTGCCGCCAACATTGCTTGGAAGCCATCAAAAAGGACGTCATTAAAAGCCGGTTATTCAAAACGATTTTTTGGTGATTCTTATGAATTAGATTTTATTCACAAAACAAAACGTCTTACTAATAACATCTCTTATCACGAAACAATCGAAGTATTTGATAGAAATAGTTTTCAAGAGAACGATCTCGGTAGCTATTGGTGTCCTATCGAAGTTGGCCAAACAAGTGTAAGTATTGAAAGCTGTTTTGTTTCATCAACTCCACCCACTGATACATCAAACTTTCAGATAATTCCCTTAACCAGCTTAACTCCTATAGAAAACAATGAATTTACCTTAAATAAACGCTTAGCGTGGCAATCAACGTTAGAGCTGTCTAGAACAACTTTTACACTTGATCTGTCTGGTATGGAACGAACAGGTCTAAGCAACAATATTGTTGATGAATACCTGGACGCGGGTTTTAACATCACCAGAAGAACTAGCAAACAAAGTGACATTGGTTTAACTGTTAGTTATAACGAAAAAGTTTTTGATAAAGACAGTCTTAATAGGCTTAGGCAGAAAGATATTTATAAAACCATCTCAACTACTTACAATCGTAAATTAGCTTCTTCTTTAAATGCTTACATTACCTTGCAATACCTCGATAGAGACTCTACTAGAGAAGATAAGGTTTATACTGAAGCAAGAGCATCAATTAATATAACAAAAGATTTTTAACATGTATGAAAGTTATTACGGTTTTACTGAACGACCATTTCAATTAAGCCCAGATCCACGTTTTTTCTTTGCTACTGACCATCATCAGCGAGCACTGTCTTATTTACAATATGGCTTAGATCAAGGCGAAGGTTTTATTGTCATAACCGGCCCTATAGGGACAGGAAAAACCACCATAGCGCGCAACTTATTGGCTAACCTAGGAGATGACAATATTGTTGCTGCACAGTTAGTAACCACTAAATTGGCTCCTGATGAGCTCTTAGAGTTGATTGCAGCAGAATTTAATATCAAGGTGTCTGGTACTAATAAAGCCGACGTATTACGAGCGATTGAAGAGTTTTTAATTCAACTACATAAACAAGGTAAACGTGCATTGTTATTGGTTGATGAAGCACAAAACCTTCCGGCCGAAACCGTTGAGGAGCTGCGTATGTTGTCTAACTTTCAATTAGATAATAAACCACTCATTCAAAGTTTTTTACTCGGGCAAGAAGAGTTAAAAGATATTATTTCAGCGCCTGACATGGAACAATTTAGACAACGAATTATCGCCTCTGCCCACCTAAAGCCATTAAATTTAGAAGAAGTTAAGAGTTATATCAATCATAGGTTACAGCAAGCTAACTGTGATAAAAACCAACTGTTTTCAGATGATGCTTTTCAGCTAATCTTTGAAAAAACACTCGGTGTGCCCCGTAAAATTAATATTTTTGTTGATAGATTACTTTTGTTTGGCTTTTTAGAGGAATTAAGTTGTATTGGTTGCGCTGCAATTAATGAAGTAGCAGGAGAAATGTCTGTTGAATTAACGGGTTCGCTAAACTCCAATCAAAAAAATAATGCATCCTCTTCACAACCTTTGATAGTGAATTCCAGTGAAAATGTGGAAAACATTAAAAATGTATTAAGAGAAGTAGAAGAAATATTAGAAACAACCATTCGAGAAAAAGTCAAAATGACACGTTATATTGACAAATTACTCAAACAAAAAAATCGTGAATACGCAAAAATACAAATAGAAGAATCTGAAAAATAAAGGATTTGTCAGCTATTCGTTATCAAACGACTAGCTGACTAACTTCAAATAAATAATTAAACGTTAATCGAGATACCATACTTTTCAATTAACGAATAAAGTGTTGGTCTTGTTATACCTAATAAATCTGCCGTTTTAGACATATTACCATCCGTTAATGCATAAGCCTTTTGTATCGCAATTGTTTCCGCTTGTTCACGCACCGTACGTAAATTCAGAGATAATTCATACTCGGCATTCTCTTTATCAAAAAAGCCTAAATCAAACGCAGTTACTTGATTACCGGTACTCATTATTACCGATGACTTAATTTTATTTTGTAACTCTCGAATATTACCGGGCCATCTATGATGTTTAAGACTATATAAGGCATCATCAGAAAATGACTTGGCATTGCTTTTATATTCTGTTGAAAATTGCTGCAAGAAAAAATTAGCTAGGATCAATACGTCTTCATCACGTTCCCGTAATGGCGGAATATTCAAAGTTATTTCTGTAATTCGATAAAATAAATCTTCTCTAAACGTCTTATCAGCAACCATTTCTTCTAGATTTTGATTGGTTGCACAAATCACACGTACATCAACAGAGATCTCTTTACGACCACCTAAACGTTCTATAACTTTTTCTTGTAAAAATCGCAATAACTTAGCTTGTAAGTTATAGGGCATATCACCTATTTCATCTAAAAATAAAGTACCACCTTGTGCACATTCAATTTTACCCAATGTGGTTTTATGAGCACCCGTAAATGCTCCTTTTTCAAAGCCAAATAATTCACTTTCAAGCAAAGCTTCTGGTATTGATGCACAATTTATCGCTATAAAGGGTTTATTACTGCGATTACTGACTTTATGCACGGCTTTAGCGGTCACTTCTTTACCTGTACCGCTTTCACCTAACAACATCGCTGTAATCTCTGTAGGCGCAATACGCTGCACCATAACTCTCAGCCTATCAATGCTTTCACTACTTCCTATAATGCCCGTATCGCAGCCTACAATTGCTTTCATGCCACGATTATCATTCTCAATGGTCGCTAAACTAAAAGCGCGAGAAACAATGACATTTATTACATCTGCATCTACCGGTTTTTGATAAAAATCATAAGCGCCCATTTCAATCGCTTTTAACGCATTGCTACGATCATCATTACCCGTTATGACAATGACCTTGGTATAAGGTGCTAATGTTAGAATTTCTTTTAATGCCGCTAAACCTTCACTCGCATTGGCAGCATCTGGTGGTAATCCCAGATCTAAAGTCACCACTTTTGGCTCATAACGTCTTACTGCTGCAATAGCACTCTCACGGGTGTCAGCTAAAATGACATCATAATCAGCTAAGCTCCATTTCAGCTGCTTTTGTATACCCAAGTCATCATCAACAATTAATAACTTTTCCATCGTAATATTATATCCTTTTTATTCTGTTCTAATGACTGTTACCACAAGGAATAACAAGTGTAAAAATACTACCTTCATTTTCAAAGCTAGTTACCTGCATAGTGCCACCAATACTTTCAATAAATTGTTTCGCTTCGTAAACACCAATGCCCATACCCGCATTACCTTTAGTCGTATCAAAAGGTTTAAACAATCGGTTTTTAATAAAGTCAGTCGACATACCGCAGCCATCATCAATAATAGCCAGGTGCAGATTGTTGTTTATTTTTTCTGTATTTATTTTAACCCAACCACTTTCATTTGTCGCTTCTTGCGCGTTTTGTAATAGGTGATTCAATACTGAAGAAAAGGTTTCTTTATCTATAAACATCTCGATAGCAATGGCTTCATCAATTGTAATATTAGGTTGCTGAACATTTCTCTGATTTACCACCTTATCTATTACTTCTTTTACGTTAATCGATGTTTTATTGGACTCTGCTAATTGCTTATTTCTTAACTGCGTTAATACTTTATCAAGACGAGAGGTCGCCGACTCTATTGTTTCAAAAACATCATCAATAAAAGCCGGATTATCACGATGTCGTTTAACGTTACTGTTAATTAACCCTAGCTGCGCTTGAATATTTTTTAAATCGTGTACTAAAAATGCTGACATGCGATTAAAGGCGTCAAATTGCTTAGACTCAGCGAGGCTTTCATTCGCCTCATTAAGTGAGAGGTAATTACTTAATTGCTTCGATAGCGCAAATAATAAATCCCTATCTTCCCAATTTAATAAACCTTGATCCTCTGGCATCGCCAACAAGAAAAAGCCATAAACCGATTTATTCATAAAGATAGGAATAATAATATCAATATGTTTCATTCGACAAAGATCAGCGTCGAGGGTTAAGCCTGGGTAACTGTCCTCAACAATAGCAAACTCTCTTACATCAATAATCCAACCATATTGCTGACAGAAGGTTTCAACTGCATTTAAACAGGCTAATTCCTGTGTTTCTAGGGAATAATTATGTTGATAAAGGCATTGATAATGCTCTGTGGATACTTTTTTAACTAAAGCACCTTGGTGAATATTCAATGAAGAGCAAATGATTTCTGTCGCCGTATGATAATAATCATCACTCGCCCCTATTTCAAGCTGCTCTATTGATTTAAGCCACTCTAAGCGGTAGTCATATTTATTGGCAAAGAAATGTTTGGTGATAAAGACTTTGACTTCTCTACGTAATTTTTCTGTCATTATTAACGCAGCGAGTACGGTACTGCCTAAAATAACAAAAGCAATGCTAATCACATCTCCCCAAGCACCACCAAAATAATTAATGACGTAACCAGCAATGGCCAATAACAATAAATACAAGCCTGAAATAAGTAACATTGAGCTGTAGAACACAACTTCTCGAGAAACAAAAACATTAACCGACCAATCTTTTATTCGACGAGTGCTAACAAGAATTAGTGGCATACCCAATGCTGTAACAAATCCACGGGCATACCAATATGAAAAGTCTAATTGGCTCACCATGGCTGCTTGAGCAAATAAAACAAAATCAAAAACCGTTGCGACACCTAAAGCAATGATGAGTGACCATAATGCCCATTTCACTTTGACATCAGAATTACGATAAAGCTGCTCTAATAAAACTAATAACCAGAGGTTAAGCAATAAGAAAAGTGAAAATAGGTATTTGATACTATTAGGAACAAATAAAGCCATACCCCAGCACAGTAAAGATAACCCCAACCATACCTGTAAATATTGCTTCGTTTTTGGCTCCGATATTAGCTGTTTAAAGGAGTTGATGTTGCTTTGTGTGCAAAGTAACAAGATCGACCAAACCATTATTTCAACGGTATCAATCGCTAAAACAATCAGTAATGAAAAACCCATTTTTGGCTGTAATGCCGCAGCAAACGAAGAACAGAAAACCAAAAAAGCAGCTAACAAGACTAAACGACCTGCTATCGTTTTATTGCGCGCTGCAAGTAAAAGTAAGATAAAAACGATATAAGCACAGGTTGATAATAAATAACCTGAAATACCAATAACTTCCATGATACATTTTTCCAAAAATAAGCGAAGTGATAAACCCTATATACCCGTTACCAATCAAGATGCAAGTTTCAGAGTGCACTTTGAATGGTAACGGGTATATAGGCAAGTTTACAGTAGTTAAGCTTTACGGGTAAACAACTCAGTTAAAATAGGTACGAGTAAAAAACTCGATATTGCAGAAAAACATAAACCTGAAATAATGACAATACCTAATGGCTGCCACAAACCACCTCCAAATAGTGTTAAAGGAATCAAACCACCAATGGTCGTTAGTGTTGTTAGTAATATAGGAGTAAACCTTATACTGCTTGCCTGTAGTACCGCTTCAGACTTAGTCATTCCCGAAGCTAAATTTGAATTTGCACAATCAATTAAGATAATGGCGTTATTAACGACAATACCAAATAAGCTAATTAGCCCGACAAAAGCCATCATTGAAAAAGACAACCCCATTAAATACAAACCAATAATGGAACCCGCCATAGCAAAGGGGATAGAGCTAAAAATAATGAGTGGTTGTAATATAGATCTAAACTGCAAAACCAATACTGAAAAAATACCTATCGCGGTAATAAGCATAATTTTAGCCAAACCAGCAAACGTTTTTTTGCGCGATTCCTCTTCACCACCTAGAGTGAAATACATACCTTCAGGTAAATCATATTGTTCAAGATAATTAACCAATTCAGCCGTTAACTCACCAACAGAGTAACCACTGGCAGTATCTACATCAGCAGAAACTTTAGCCATCCGTAATTTTTGATGATGGAAGAAGTCACTTCCCCCTATTGTTAACTCTATACGTGAAAACTGACTTAATGGGATGGACATACCTTGATTATTACTGACTTCCATTGCTGCAAGTCCTTCTACATCAGGATTATCTCGACGAACAATGATGGGGTAATTTTCACCATTTAAATCGTTATACAAACCTATATTGGTTCCTGAAAGTAAGGTTTTAACTGTGTTATCTAAACTATTAATATCAACACCACTTAACGCGGCTTTGTCATAGTCTATAACAAGGGACAGTTCTGTATTTGTCATGCCAATAGGGTTGTCAATATTGATAACTCCTTGCATGTTGTACATTTTATTAGCTAAATCATTGGCAACTTCTTCTAAGTCAGCAATATTCTCGCTCATTAATCTGATTGCTATGACTTGATCTGTTACCGGGCCTTGCTTGAATTCCTTAATGGTAATATCTGCTTGTTGCCAACGACTAAAGTCATCACGTAGTTTTTTCACTAGTTCATTTACTTCATCCGCCTGATATTCAGATAGAATGACTAATGCTTGTCCAAGACGTATTTTGCCTCGTTGTGGAACTTCATTGTAATAAATACGAGGGTTAGAGCTGCCTATATTTAACGCCACTTTATCGACAAGGTCATACTTACTAACATGCTTACTCACTTGTTGCATAACCGTTTCGGTGTAATTTAACGATGAGTTAGCGGGGGTAATAACATTAATTAGCAACATAGATTTTTCAGCTTTAGGAAATAAACTCACACCTACTTGAGTGAATAAAGATAATACCGCCAATAAAGTCACTAAACTTACGGTAATAACTAACACTCTTTGTTTCATTAATCTTTTTAATAAATGGGTATAAGTGCTTTCAGCAAATCGATTGACATAATGCTGTAAGCTTTTTATCGTTATAAACGATTCTTTTTTCGGTTTATTTTCGCTGAAGGTAAAGAGTTTACTCGCTAACAGCGGTGTTATTGTTAGTGCCACCAGTAAGGAAGCAAGTAATACTAATACCACGGTAACGGGCATAGAGCGAATAAAGTCGCCGGTATTACTTTGAATCATTAACATAGGTAAAAAAGCTAACATCGTTGTTATGGTGCCACTGGCAATCGCCCAAGATACTTTACTGGTACCATTAACAGCTGCTTGTTTCATATTTGAGGTATGCTTTTTTTCTCTATGGATGCTTTCTGTCACCACAATAGCATTATCTACTAACAATCCTAATGCGATGATCAGTCCAACAATCGACATTTGCTGTAAGCCATAACCCGTTATATCTAACCAACCAATAGCAATCAAAAAAGACAGGGGAATAGCAACAATAACAACAAGGGCTTCTCTTATACCCAAAAATAGCAAAGCTAATAAACCAACAATAATCAAACCCTGTATTAGGTTATTAAAAAAACCATTTACACGCACGTTAACACTATCAGCCTGTTGAAATAGTTTTTCTAAATAGACCCCCTTTGGTAAGTTATTTTTAAATAAGGCCAGCTCTTTATTTATTAGCTGAGTAAGATCAAAAATATTACTGCCATCACGCTGTTCAACCGTAATAAAAATAACGGGATTATCATCATAATAAGCAAGATAATTAGGCTCATTATCAGTAAAACTTACTTTCGCAATGTCCTTTATTTTAACGACATCATTTTGAGTCGCTATTACTACCGTATTTTCAATATCAGCCAAGTTAGTGTAATTACCACTCGCCTTTACATTAAAACGTCGAGTACTTGCGTCAACAAAACCAGGGGTGATGTTTAATGCGCGTGCCTTTAACATTTCGTTCAAGTCAGTAATATTTATGCCGTAATGTTTCAACAAGGTTAAGTCAACATCTATGGCAACAATTTGTCTCGGGTACCCCCAAATACTTGCTTTTCTAACACTGCTTAGTGTTTCTAAACGTTTTTCCAGTAATTTACTCTGAAACTCCATCGTTTTATAGTCAACAGGATCAGTCCATAAAGCTAATTGCATAATAGCAACACTACCTGGCGTTACTTTTAAGACCAATAATTGAGCAATACCCACAGGTAAATTAGGTTTAACCGTTGAAACCGCTTGTTTTACTTTATTATAAGAAGCTTCTGCGTCCGTACCATAAATAAAATCAATGGTAATTCTGACACCACCATTATGAATTTTAGCTTCAATCTTTTTAATGTTTTCAATATCACTTATTTCTTTCTCAAGAGGGTTAACAACTAAGTTTTCGATATCACTAGGTGAAGCCCCTGGGTAAACCACTTCTATTATGCTAACCGGTAAATCAAATTGAGGATCTTCAGAGCGGGGCATGGTCAAGTACGATACAACACCAACTAAAACCAAAAGTAAGGCTATTGTCAGCGTAAATTGAGCATTATTGATTGCTAACCTTGGTAACTGCATTATTTTTCAAGCTCTGTTATAGGCTGACTTTTATCACCACTTGATGTATTTAGTTTTGATTTTTTAAGATTATGATGTGCTAATTTTTGCCAACCTTGGGTAACAATCTTTAGAGGTAGGGCGCTTTGCTGTGTTGAAAGATAAATAAAATCATTACTTAATTCTTCAATATTGAAAGCTTTCTGTTGATAAGATTTCTTGTCACTTAATTGCAAGGTGATTAATGCACGACCTTGTTCATTAACACTGTTCAATGCCGCCATAGGTAAACGATAGACATAACGATTACTGTCTATTTTAATAACAGCATTAGCAAATTGCCCAACAACGACCTCATTACTTTTAATACCCGCTAATAGAATTTCAATAGTATATAACTGACTTGTCGTATCACTCAATAGCGCTATTTTACTGACAGTGCCTGTTATTGTCCCTTGTGAAAAATCTATCTGTGCTTGCTGATTACGCTTTAGAGTACTCACTTCTTCAGATGTTAACGCGACTCGCAAAACCAAATTTTCCTCCATTGCAGCAACCTGCAAGACAACTTGACTTGGATTATGTAATTCGGCTAACTCACTAAAACGCGATATGACTACACCATTAAACGGGGCTATCATTTGCGATTTTTCTAGATTGTACTGGGCAAGTTTATGAGCCGCCCGTGTGGTTTCGACTAACGTTTGAGCATTATCTAACTCTTGTAGTGAACTTAGGTTTTTTTCCCTTAATGTCTTAATGCGGCTGACATCATTTTTGGCCTGTAATAAACGAGCATAAGTTGAATTTTTTTCAGTAACAAGCTCAAAAGTATCAAGTTCAGCTAAAACTTGTCCTTTAACAAAACTATCACCTTCATCAATATTAATTGAGGCTAAATAACCTACCGTTTTAAATGACAAATTCAACGTTCGTTTAAAACCTAACTTACCTGTTCGATTGACCACTTTAATATATGGCACAGGACTAATGGTTTGAATATCAACTAGTTGTTCTGAAGCATTGGCACTCGATGACAAATAAAAAAACAAATGACAAAGTAGGCCGCAAATAGGAAAGGGATATTTTTTCATTTTGATAAGATAACAAGGTATTTAACAGAATATTAATAACTTTAGGCAGTTTTATCCGTAAAGTACATATATATTGCCTATGCGAGTAAAATTTGTGTAGTGACTACTATTAGAGCGATTGTTTGTTTTAAATTATTTTAATAGTAATAAAATTTTTCTTCGCTAGACAAATTTCATCAATAACTATAATATTTGCGCGCTCAACTTTTCTGTTAAAGCATAAACCACCCGTAGCTCAGCTGGATAGAGCGATGCCCTCCGGAGGCATAGGTCACAGGTTCGACTCCTGTCGGGTGGACCATTTACAGAGTTAATAATAAACATTATCGCGCTAAACCCCACATAAACCCTATCAAAACCTTACCTTTAGCTATCAACAACGATTAATAGCGATTTGTAAAAACCAGCCTTTGTAGTAACATTCATAGTAACACTGGCTCACCGAGCCCTATATAAACCCTATATTTAAAACTCTGGTGTTACTATGGCTAAAATAATATCCCCTTTAACAAGCACAGAAGTTAAGCACGCCAAACCAAAAGTAAAAGAGTATAACTTAGCTGATGGCAATGGTTTGATGCTTAGAATTAAGCCCAGTGGCTCTAAAATATGGCTATTCAATTATTATCGACCGTTCACCAAAAAACGAGCTAATTTAGGTTTTGGCCAATATCCTGATGTTACTTTAGCTAAAGCCAGAGAAAAACGAGCCGAAGCCAGAGCCTTACTTGCTGATGATATAGACCCCAAAGATCATAAAAACCAACACGCACAAGCTGAAAAAGAGCGCTTAACCAATACATTACAAACCCTATACTTAACGTGGTTCAATGTTAAAAAAAGCGAAATAAAAGAAAATACCGCAAACGAAATTAAACGTATGCTCGATTTACACGTTATGCCAAAACTTGGCAGTATCGCTATTTCAAAGTTAACCGCCCCTATGGTTATTGATATTATTAAGCCGATTTCAGAAAAAGGTAAATTAGAAACCGTTAAAAGAATCTGTCAGCGACTTAATAACATTATGACTTTTGCGTTAAATACAGGTGTTATTAATAACAATCCTTTATCTGGTATCAGCCATGCCTTTGAAGCACCCAAAGTAAGAAATATGCCGACCTTAAAACCTGATGAACTGCCTAAGTTTATGGAGGATTTAAAATACGCCAACATTAAGCTCACCACACTTTTATTAATTGAATGGCAGCTTCACACAATGACAAGGGCAGGTGAGGCCGCTGGCGCTAAATGGGCTGAAATAGACTTTACTGAAAAGGTTTGGGTTATTCCTGCCGAAAGAATGAAAATGAAACGTGAGCATGTGATACCTTTAACGGATAAAACATTAGATATTTTAGCGCGTATTAAACCGTTAAGTGGTCATAAAGACTTTATCTTTCCCTCATACAACGACCCACTAACACATATAAACCCTAGCACAGTGAATATGGCTATTAAACGTATGGGTTATAAAGACAAGTTAGTAGGGCATGGTTTACGTTCCCTCGCCAGCACCACATTAAATGAACAAGGGTTTGATGCTGATGTTATTGAAGCCGCTTTAGCGCATGCTGATAAAAACGAAGTAAGGCGAGTTTATAACCGCGCAGCTTATTTAGAGCGTAGACGTAAGTTAATGTATTGGTGGTCTGAGCATATAGAACAGGCGCAAACAGGGAAGTTAAATAAATCGAATAAGGGCTTACAAGTCGTAGGTTAAATTTATTGGGATAACTTAAAACTGATCATTTTAAGTGAAAGGTACTTACCTCGGTACTTTCCCAATTAATTTATTGAGGTAGTGACAGAGGCATCACATGAATAAATATAAAAAAGGATTTACTCCTGAAGAAGCAGCGTTAATTGCTGTAGGGCTGAGTCAACATCAAGAAATCCCATATATAAGACAACAACAGGCTCCACAGGGCTTCCGTTCAGCTGAAATAAATGATATTCAAGATACAATCAACGAAGAGAATAAAAAAATAGTACATGCTAGGGAGATAATGGCGGCTCTCATAGACGAAACTTATCTTTCTTATAAATTTGAACAAAATGAGTCAGGCAAAAAATCCGTTTTGGAGATTTATAAACACGACTTCTACAATGGTGATGAAGACAACTTATACTCAGAGAAAACTCAACTAACTAAAGCTAGCTTAGCTAAGTGGTTTTTAGAAGTGGGCGAAATAAACATAAGCAATTTATTTAAAGTGCCTGAAATAGTTGAACCAATTAATCACTTCAAACAAGCTTACACGGCAGAACACGCAGCTCTGATAGCTGTTGGCCTACAGAGTTACAATTCGATTGATACAGCAATTGAATGTTCTATTCTTCAAGATAATAATATTATCCAAGAAAAGTACGAAATTGAGGGTGGTGGTAGCTATCCTGACTATGAATTTAATAAAAAGCTCTCTGGCGATTCAATAACTCATGCCACTAATATTAAGGAAGCATTAATTTAACTGCCCAAGACTATGCTGAAATTGGCATAAATCCAAATACTAGAACCCCAAATTCCGACACTGATATTATTATTCACCAAGAAGTACTTAATGAAGCTAATAAAATTAATTATTTCTCAACTCTTGTTACTAAGGAAAGTGTGGCTACTTGGCTATGGAATAATGGTCAAATCAACTATGCTACAAATGTTCTTCCTAACATTGAAAGTCTACTTAAAGACAAACAAGTTGCGGAACATAAAAGACAACAGCAATGGAATACTACAGCACAAAGCACCAAAGATATGGAGCAGCCAACTAAAACAACAAGAACTTCTAGTTCAAGTTTAATTGATTCACTAGGTATTATGGCTTGGATGTTGTCTAAGAAGAGTAATCAATTTCGACATGGTGATAAACCAAATGCTAAACAGATAAAAGAGCATGTGGAAATTATAGTAAATGAATTAAAATTAGATAACGAAGATAATAAACTAGAAGTAAGCAATTTAAATAAAGATATTTCTACCGCTTTGAAACAGCTAGAAAGTAGATTTAAGCTTTAAATATTTGGCCAGCCAATGCCAGCCAATGCCAGCCAAACAACATTTTGGCTGGCCCCCATTCCTATTAGGTTTATCTATATTCTTTAAAAACTCAAACAACACAGAGAGTTTTTTATGAATACATATCAAGTTAAACAACAGCCACGAATTTTGCGCCGCCCTGAAGTACTAGAACTTACAGGATGGTCAAAAAGTACTTTATACAATCGTATTGAATCACAACAATTCGTTAAATCCATATCTCTTGGCGAAAGAAGTATAGGCTTCATCTCTTATGAAGTTGATGCTGTTATTAAAGCCATGTTCGAAGAACAAACACCAGAACAAATCAAACAGCTTGTATCTGAGCTAATCCAGCAACGCAAGAAAACGGCATAGGGGGCAATATGGATAATTTATTATTTACCGCCCCTGATGGCGCTTTACCCGAGTTAAATAGTACTGCTTATGAATTTTTATCAATTCTAAACGACCGCAATAAACACGCTAGAGATCATTTGTGTAATGAACTTGGTGGAGGTTTTCGTGCTTACCTACAGCAGTTAACAGGTGAGTATTATCAGCACTGGCTTATCCATACAGAACAAGGTGAGTTTAATGGTAAAAAGCAAACATTCTATTGGCTTGATGAAAGGCACTTTTCATGCGATTGGGAACAGGATAAAGATGCTAGAACCATTGCTAGGAAGCAATATAAAGACCGATCATATTATGGCACTAAAAACGCAGTTAAACGCCTTGAACAAGCGAGGCAAGAAAAAGCCGATTCTGATAAAGAATATGAGCACCGAATAGAAAGTAAAAAGCCCACTCAGGATTAATTAAGTAGGCATTCGTTTAATCTGGCTAGTGGATGAAGTTTTGCGGCTAAACCACTGGCCAACAACCAGAGTATAACCAAGTTAACAGCATTTAAAAAGTTAGCAGTTACAAACCTGTTAAGTACTATCCTATATGTATTGATTGTTAATGAGCGCTATTCACAGGTTTTTTACCCCTTGGATTAATACTATTTCCTGAGTAACCCTTATATAGCCCATATTACAACAGGTAAGTAATAACTAACTTTGAACTAGGTAATTAATAATATCCTTTAGCGTTATCTTAGTTATTAAACTATCTAATGGCATACATAACACACAACATAGCAATACCGGTAAACGGTCAAATGTGGCGAGTAAACTCAAAAGGGAGCGGCTTAATTTCACACGCTATAAAAGCGATGATTAACCAAGTTGATGCCATGTTAAGCCACCACAGCAAAATACATATAATACGGTTTGATCTACGAGTTTATGAATACACCGAAAATAACGGGCTTATAACGGCCTTTAACCGCAGGTTACATAAATGGCTCAAGCGTAAATACAATTTAAAACGTGTCGGTTTTATATGGTGTAGAGAGTTAGAGACAGCGAAACAACAGCACTATCACTATGCGTTAATGATCGATGGTCACAAGGTTAATTATCCTCATGAAATAACAAACAAGGTTAAAGAGCTATGGCGGCAATTAGACGGCTCTGAATTCTTTCCTGATAACTGCTATTACAATATTAAAAGAGATGATTACGAGACTATTCAGACGGCTATTTGGCGCATATCTTATCTAGCGAAAGTTAGAGGAAAAGGGTATAAACCAGATCAAACTAAAAACTATGCTACAAGTAGAGTTAAGCTAAATGACAGGCAATAAAAAAGCACCAATTAATGGTGCTTTATGTTTTACTCATTACTTGAATGTAAGAGTATGAAACAGATTAGCTTACTGTTTTTTGAATCTACGTGATGCTAGACCCATAATAGCTAATGCGAAGATGGCAAGGGTAGTTGGCTCTGGGACACTTGTAGGTTCAAATCTAAAATTAGCTGTACTTACTTGGGTTCTATCAAAAGAAGATATACCTCCACCAACATTGCTACCAAAGTTAAAAGTGAAAGTATAAGTTTGCCCTGCTGTTAACGCATAACTCGTAGAGCTTGTGAACACACCTAAAGTAAAGACAGGTGCAACAGTATTAAAGAAATCACCAGATAAAGTCAGACCCCATATACCAAAAGCATTATTACCAGTTATTGTATCTTCAAAATCGACATAAAGTGCTGTTGAAGAGCTAGCAAAATAATCAAATGTAGCATACGAACCCCCTAGGCTGTAACTCTGAGAAAGTCCATCATTATTACCTTTATAGGTGTGACTGTAATTTAAAGAAATATTTTTTGAATCAAAGATATCTAATTCAATAGATTGACTGATTAGCAAGCCCAAATCATCTATTACATTATTATTTTCTGCGAAAACACTGTCTACTATCGATTCTGAATATGAATTCCCTGAGGTAGTAGCATTTAAATTTGCTTTAACTTCAGTATGTATTAACCCAGCACTAGCAAAACCACTAACAGATAAAACTAATCCAGCAACAGCCGCTTTTAATATTATTACATTCATCTTATTCTCCTTTGTACAACATTTAAAAAGAATTATTATGCGTATTGTCGCTGATTAAAAAAGCATCAACCATGCCAGAGTCAATACTTACATTAATTACAATAAGATAGAATTAGTAATAAATAATTAAATTAAAATATGTAAAGTAATTGGACACTCTATTCGGTTATATCTCCCTGTTCTATCCACAATAATTTCACATATTAAATAATATATTCCTTAAAAAACTATTTTAGTAAGGCTAACCGTCCTACAAGCAGTTAAGAAAAAGTAGTAAGTTAAGCCTGTTTTTCGCACAAGAGAAAAATGATATACTGTAATAATATTATTACAAACTAGACTTCTAACATGGCAGCAGCTAACAAAACACATGCCAGTAAATATATGGCTGGCGATATAAGACATTTGATTAATAAAGCCATTCAAGATGAGTTAACCAACTTGCCAAGCACACTATCCGAAATTAAAGACCCTGTTCAAAGGCTAAACTTCCTAACAAAGCTTATGCCTTTTGTTTGCGCTCCTATTAAACAAATCGGGGTTTTGACAGCGCGTAGGGAAATAGGCGAAGACAATATATCTTAACTTTAGTTTTCAGAGTAAATGACAATGCCTAAAGGTCATCATTATGGTAGAGCACAAATAAGGGCTTACACTAGCGAATATCACCGCATAAACGCCAACGTGTTTAAGCCTCTACTCACAACACCATTAGGTAGTTATTCAATCAATTCTGAATATTTAAGTGATGATCACCAAAAACTAACCTTAAAAGAAAATCAAAATGGCATTCGTTACGTAACATTTACTATAAACGATAAGCCCCATGAAATAGCCCTGAAGCTCGATAATCGAAGCGCCAGCAATAAACTATACATGACTTGCCCCTACTGCCAAAAACAACGTCAGAGCCTTTACACGATCAAATCTGCCTATGCTTGCCGTCAATGTATCGGTTTACATTACGCCAGCCAAAGTAAACGACCACAAGAAAGGCTTATGGCCCGTATTAGAAAACTAAGAAAAGAGTTATGGGGTTATGATTGGCCCGAAGTAAATAATATGTTCGCACAAATGACTTACTGGCCTAAACCTAAAGGGATGCGCTGGAAAACATTTGAACAAAATAGAACTAAGATAACCCAGTTAGAAAAAATGTACTGGCCTATGGCAATGAACCAAATGAACAACATGTTTGGTGATCATTTAATGGGCAACTAAAAGTGTAGGTAACACTAACAGTAACACTCAACAAACTAATAAAGCACAAACCCATACATACAAGTAGATACAGAGTACAACCCGACTCCTGTCGGGCCATTTACAGAGAGATTGACTCGTCAAAAAGCGATGTTAGCACCCAATTTAGTTAAATGTATTGTTATTAACCACTATTTATAGTTCCCGTATATCTTAATATACTTTTAACTAAACATAACTTCAGCGATAAAAAAGTGAGTATTCACCAACCCTAAAGTAATGACTATTAACATACTACAGTGTTATTTTAGCTATTTTTCATATCTAAAAGTACCATGGTGACGACAATTATATGGCTGTCGCGTCACTTTTTTTGCATAAAAAAAGCCAGTATAAACCGGCCTCTTATTTAGTTTACGAAAGAATGAGTTACATGCCGCTCATCTCTTTGTTAACAACGATAACTTCTTGCCATTGATTTTTAAATACATTTTTAAAATTATTAACAAACGCTTTGAAACTACCTTTACCATGTAGATCTTCAAAATGTTTGGCAAAATCCGGATCTTCATCTAATTCCGCCCAAGAGTTCATCGATGAAATAGCCATTAAATGACGTCCATTTAAGTTTCCTTGTATGAATTGGTTTTCCATAACTGCCCAATATTTAACTTTACCTATTTTATTGAGTGTATCTTTTACTTGTTTCAATAAATAATTGATAACGTCCTCTTCTTGGTCTGAGTTAAGAGTCAGGTATCTAGTGATATATTTTTCTGGCGCATCTGCTTTTTCTTCCAGGTTGTTAATCACTAATCCGTCCATGTTTCGCCAAATTTCACTTTGATTATAAGACGTAATGTATGGGTTGATATTATCTGCCCAATCATCATCATGTTTTTTATTATCTGGTCGGGAGTCTAGTTCAGAATAACTTACCGGACCCATAACCCAAATTAAATCATTACTATTGGCACCATAAGTAACGTTATAAATTTTAGTTTTCAGCTCGCCTTTGACATGAAATTTTTTAATATGATTTCGCATATTATCCGTGAATTTTTTTGCACTTTTATTGTCTACCGTGAATCGAAATGTATCATATTGCGTATAGGCTTTAGTCTCTTCAGCTAACACAGAAGATGTAAGAAGAAGAAGACCGGCCAATAGAGTGAGTGTTTTTTTCATAAGAATACCTTTCTATTTTAATATTGAATTATTATTACATCTTTAAATTTCAGCGTTAAAGATGACTTCAATAGTTACTATTCATTTAATCGACAGCTGCAGTATAGTAATAATACAGTTTCTTTCCACTTAGATGTTATTTGTAAAGAAGGAGGTATTTATTATATTAATAGTTAAAAGTAATATCTTAAACTAGCGTAAATACTCAACGGATATGCTCCAAATTCAGATCCAAAAGCATATTCAACATTTGTACCATTGTTTTGGTATTGCATAGTATCGCCATGGCTTATATATACTCCAAAATCAGAATATAAATTATCACTCCAACTGGTTTCACTACTCAGAGTAAAAAATATTGAGCTGTCACTAATATTATAAAAAGCACTAGCACTCACAGACATCAAAGGGGAGGCTAACCAAGTTAGCGAGGGGATAATATAGTGTTGACCATATAAATACACGCCAGCTTTCTGGTAGGGCGCTTCAGTGGCAAGTTCGGTGTAATCTTCAACGTTATTACTGCCAGCACCATTATAGTGGTACTCGATCATCACAATAACATCTTCATTTAACGCATAATCAGATCCAATAGAGCTGCGCCAGTAGTTCTCTGTATAAGCAGTGGTAGATTCAGCTAACATTGTGCTTGCTGAAAACGACGTTTGGTCTTGGCTTTCATTAAGATTTTTTTGATGCCAATCCATAAAAGCAGTTTCAAACCAAAAACCAAAATCACCAATAGCTCGTTCAATGCCAACACCTAATAACCAAGCATCATCAAGAAGTATCGCTATTGCCTCAATATCATTGCCATTTATTGAGTTTTTCCCCCGTAAAAAAGCAGCGCTATTTTGCTTCTTTCCATCCTCTCCAATAACAAGCCCCATATCGATTACGGCAAAGTCGCCGACATCGGCTTTATAACGAATAGCATCAATGCCAACACGGTATTCTTGGTTAAGAGTTTGAATAGCAAAGGGAATAAAAATATCAGTAGGATTTATAAAACGTGATGAACCAAAAGAAAGTACCTGTCGCCCAATAGTCAAATCACCATATTGATTACTGTATTGGTAATTAAAACGGTCGAGGTTTTGTAATAGCACGCCATGATTGCCAACGTCTGTTAACACTGCATCTAAGTCTTTAAAGCGATATTGGTTTGTTGCTGGAGAGATAGTGCCATTGATTGCACCCAAGTTATCGTCAGTATAATAAGATGCCATATCACTGCTTGAAAAATACAGTGGCTGAACTTCATAGTGCACTTCAAAATTACCTGTATCGCTTGATAAATAAGAACTCATTAAACGTAAAGCATTTTGAGATTGAAAATTTCCTGCAATAGATTGATCTTCAACATCAGTATTAAGTATTTCAAGGCGACTATTTTCTATTGTGATTCTATCTTGTGCCAAGGCATAACTTTTTATATAACCACTAAAAGATAAATCACCTGCAAAACAAAACGTAGGTAAGGATAAGGTGGTAAAGAGTGTTAATGCTAGAAAAACCTTAGCTGCTAACATTAATCTCTACGCTCATCATCAACAACATAACCATCAACCAAACGTATAATACGTCTTGCTCGTTCCATTATTTTAGGGTCATGAGTAGAAAAAACAAAGGTCATATTCTGCTGTTCATTTAGATCTTTCATCATATCAAGTAGATCCGCGCCCGTTTTAGAGTCTAAATTAGCGGTAGGCTCATCAGCTAAAATTATACTTGGCTTTGATACCATAGCTCGAGCAACTGCAACACGCTGTTGTTGTCCTCCAGAGAGCTCCGCAGGACGTCTATCACCTAGGCCTTCGAGACCTACTGCATGCATTAGTTTATCTACCCGATTTTTTCTCTCTGTTGCTGATATGCCCTGCAGCAGCATAATATATTCAATATTTTCTCGTGCACTCAACACTGGTATTAAGTTATAGGCTTGAAAAATAAAACCAATATGATCACGTCTAAAGTCAGATAACTCAGTGCCGCTCATATGACTAATATTTTTATTATCAAGAAAAACATCACCTGAACTTGCTGTATCTAACCCACCAATTAATTGTAATAAGGTCGACTTACCCGAGCCTGAAGGGCCAATAATAGCGGTAAACTCACCACGTTCAATAGTGATATTGGCATCAGTTAATGCTTTCACCAAAGTATCACCTTGACCAAACTCTCGGCATAATCGGTTTGTTTCAATAACGGTATTTTTATTAATCTCTGGTATCTTTGCACTTGCCACTTCTGCAACTGTATTAGCTAGTATTGTCATATCAATCAATTCCTATTGGCTCGGTAATATTTTTTAGGATCTACTTATTGGTTAAAGGGTTTTTCGCATGGCAAATGATGGCTGTAAACGTGCGGCATGCAGTGCAGGGTAGAGACAAGAGATTAGAGTAACGGCTAAAGTAGCAAGCCCCATTAAGAAAAAACTGCTCGCATCTAACACTAAATAAATAGGTTCATTTAAGGTTAAACCTGACATTTCTAATTCTGAGTAATCAATGCCAACAAGTGCTCCCCAGTAACACAAGATAAAAGCTAAAAATAAGCCTACCACAACACTCAGCAAACCTATAAAAAGGCCTTCTAACATTATTTGATAAAATAGCTGCTTGGAACGAGTGCCTATGGCAAGCAAAATACCAAACTCGGTTTGTCGCTCAAAAATAGACATAAACATAGTATTTATTAAGCCTAAGCACACTAATATATACATGATTACTGAAACAATTAAGGTCGAATATTTAGTCATCGCCAACATACTACTCAATTGCGGTACTAACTCTTGCCAGCTTAAGGTTTCAATGTTTTTAGTATTAAGACTTTGCCAAAAAGCTAAACTTTTATCATCAGCTTGGTTAAGCTCTTGTAGGCGTAACGATACTTCGTGAACACCCGTTATATTCAACAACGTTTGCCCTTGCGATAAGTTAATAAAAGCCATGCCAATATCCATGGTCCTTTCATTAAAACTAAACAAACCCGACACTCTAAACAGCGCTTGAGATAAACCCCCACCATGCGCTTCTGATACCGTCACAACTAACCGGTCACCTAAACTAATTTCTAGTAAATCAGCAAGTTCTTCGCCCAGTATTATTTCACCATCAACACCGGATAAATATTTCCCTTGTGTCATGGCAAGTTTCAATTTACTGACTTGTGCTTCTTTAACCGCATCTACGCCATAGATAATGGCAGAAGCTACATTTTCAGAAGATGAAGTCATCGCACCCGCAATAACTCTCGGTGCATAGGCTTGAATTTCATCTATTTCATCAAGTTTTTGATAGAGCTCTGTCGGGGCTTTGATATAAAGATCAATATCATTTGCTTCCCTAAAGCCTTTTTGATGAATTTGTCCTTCACCTAAAAAAGTTTGTGTGCTGATTTTAACCATGGTATCTACCATGCCGCGCACAAACGCATCGGTAAATAATATTGCCGCTAAACTACATGAAATAAGTAATACCGTTAATAAGGTTCGGCGAGTATTTCTAAAAATACTTCGCTTAGCCAGACGAGATACTATAGCTGTATTATTTACTTTGTTTGAAATTGCTGGCAACGCTTCAGTTTTATGAATCATCATTAAACCGCCTGTAATGCTTTTAAAGGGGATATTTTGGCTGCTCTGATAGCTGGAATAAAACTAACCAATAATGTGCTAAGAATGACAACTGCAGAGGGCAGTAAGACAACAAACCAACTTACTTCGCCAAGCATAGTATCGAAAATAATACCGCCCATATCGATTGGCTCTGGCATAGGAATACCACTACTTGCCAGCCAAATACATACAGGTAAAGCTAATAACAAGCCAATGACACAACTCACCATTGCCAATACAAACGACTCAAGCATAATTAAATTAAAAACAGCCAGCGGCCTTGTTCCAATAGCTTTCAACACGCCAAACTCACGAGTACGCTCTAACGTGCCCATTAAAATAGTATTTAACACCCCAATAGAGACAATAAATATAATAATGCCCATGGAAACATAACTGCCTTTTTTATCAGCTTGCATGCTGTTATAAAAAGAAGATTCCACTACCTGCCAGGGCTGTACTGATAAGTCACTATTACCAAGCTGCTGCTGAGTTTTCAGCGCAAAACTTCTCGCCTGGTTTTGACTTGCCAAAATAATTGCTAATTCATGTACCTGACTTTTTTCACCGCCTTGCATAGACAAAAACTCTCGCATTGCCAACAAGCTAATATAAACATTCATCCGCTCATAAGAACTAGCATCACCAACAATGGCGGTAATTTCAAAAATGTCATTCGCAATAGAGCCATCAATGCCTTGAGAAATAAGTACCAATTCATCTCCAATAGTTAGATGCAAGTTTTTAGCAAGGCTATAGCCAATCATGGCAGGAAAATAACCATCAGCACTGGCCTTATTTTGTATATAACTGCCTTGCTGTACTTTATTCTCTAAACGAGTTGTTCTCGATTCTCGCTGTGGGTCAATACCAATCACTTGTGCTGGAAAAGTTTTGTTTTTTCCATAGGCAAGTGAAGGGCCATAAATGCGAGGCGCTACACCTATAACATCTTCTTGTTGCTCAAGTTCATCAATTAATGCATCAGCATGATTAATCGTTTTATACAAAGAAGGGCGTTCAAGGTAATTATCTTTATGAACTTGCACGTGACCGGTATGATCTTGAGTAAATATATTAATAATATTGCTATAACTTCCCTCTGACATAGAAAGCGTTAAGCAAAGTAAAAAGAAACCTCCGCCCATACTCAATAATGTCAACAGTGATCGACGACGATTACGTAAGATGTTTCGAAAGGCTAGTTTTAATATCAACATGTTTGTTTTCTTTTAAAGTAATTAAATCAACAACTAAAAACGTTTTTGTAAGTTACGTAAGGTGAAAATATTATCACCAAGTTCAATATCAAATTCAGCTTCAACATATTCAACAACAGTTTTATGACCGGTTTTATTTAATGGCATCATAGTCATTATTGCTGGCATTTTTTTACCATTAAAATCTCTAATTTCACTAAATAGCATAGTTCGAACTTTTTCACCTTTTTCGTTAAAGTAACTTTGCTCTAACGGTAATAACGTTTGTTGATTCACAATAAACTCTATTTTTCCCCAAACAGTAACAGTATCTTTTTTAGGTATTAAGGTTAGTCGATAATTATTACCTTCTGACTTTTTAGAGACTTCATACTCTTTAACCAGCGACACCTCACGCACTAAATCATCATTAGTAAAATCTGATCCCATCCAAGAGCCCATCATCATTGATGGTGGCACTTTGATCACCTTGTTAATTTTAGGAAAATAGTTCCACATTTCTTTATCAATTTTTAAGGTAGCAACACCACGATCTTTCCGCGGTGACAATACTCGAATAAAAGTATCATCCATACCAAGCGTCCAGCTTTGCATCTCTAATGTGCGCTGCCAGTTAGGGGTGATAATTTGCATTTTCATGGTGGCAACTGAGCTCTTTGATCGAAATAACTCATCCATTTTTACCAATAATGCGGCAGCATCATCATCAGCAATAGCTGAGAAGGTTACGGATAATAAAAAAAGTGACAGTAGCGATGATAAAAGTAACTTCAACATAAACTAATCCTTAATAGTATCAATACAGTTATTATATTAAATGACTATACCAAGTTAATTAATAAAACCTCAATGATATTAGGCATTTCTTACATTTATTAAACAATTTTAGAGACAAAAAAACCAGCGCTAGGCTGGTTTTCATTAAGTCATATATTGTTAAATAACGACTAATTTATTTTGGCTAATATTTCTTCAAGTTTTGCTAAGTTTTCGTAAGAGATAACAAGTTTACCTTTACCTTTTTTATTATGGCTAATGGCAACTTTAGCGCCTATTTTATCTGCTAAGCCTTGTTCCAACTCTACAGTTTCAATCGCTTTTTCAACTTTTTCTTTTTCAGCTACGGGGTTTTGAATCTTTTTGATTAGATTCTCCGTTTCTCTTACTGTTAATTCTTTAGTCGCAACCGTTTGCGCGGCAGATGTTTGTACATCTCCTTCTAATGCTAATAAAGCACGGGCATGGCCCATTTCAATATCACCATTTTCTAAATAGGTTTTTACTTCCGTATTCAATTTATTTAAACGTAACAAGTTACTGACTGTTGTGCGAGATTTACCGACAGCAATAGCCACTTCTTGATGCGTTAAATCAAATTCAGTCAACAAACGCTCTAATGCTATTGCTTCTTCCATGGCATTTAAATCTTCACGTTGGATATTTTCGATTAACGCAATGGCTACCGCTGATTCATCAGGAACATTCTTAATTAGACAAGGCACAACATCAAGTTGTGCTAGTTTTGCCGCACGCCAACGACGTTCTCCAGCAATAATTTCATAAACATTCTCTTCAATTTCCCTAACGATAATAGGTTGAATTATGCCTTGTGATTGAATTGATAAAGATAACTCTTCTAACGCTGCGTCAGACATCCCTTTACGCGGTTGATATTTTCCTGGTGATAATTGACTTATTGATAACGTTTTTAATGCGTTGTCTGCTGTATTAGCTTTATCATCACTACTAACTTGTTCGTTAGCCGGTGTGGCGATTGTTGGAGATAATAAGGCATCTAAACCTCGACCTAAGCGACTAGCACCTTTACGTTTTGCTGAACTCATAATATTCCTTTGTACTAATTCGCTATATTTGTCGTGGCGGGTTGGGATTTGTTTACGGCTTTCTGCTTGCGTAATACTTCACCCGCTAGCGCTAAATAAGCTTTAGCCCCTGTTGATGATTTATCATAATACATGGCAGGAGCACCAAAACTTGGTGCTTCAGCTAAACGCACATTACGTGGAATAACAGTGCGATATACTTTATCACCAAAGTGGCGTTTTAATTGCTCAGAAACATCGTTAGCTAAGCGGTTACGTGGATCATACATAGTACGTAATATGCCTTCAATGTGTAATTTATCATTTACCACTGAAGTCAATTTGGTAATGGTATCCATTAACGCTGTTAAGCCTTCTAAAGCATAATATTCGCATTGCATAGGTACAAGTACAGAATCAGCAGCAGTCATGGCATTCACTGTTAGCATATTAAGCGAAGGAGGGCAGTCAATGATAACAAAATCATAATAGTCTTTTACTGGCGCTAAGGCTTTTTTTAAACGTTGTTCTCTCGAATATACTTCCATTAGTTTAATTTCAGCAGCAGTAACATCTGCATTGGCTGAAATTAGATGGTAAAGCCCTGACGTTTCTTTAACGACAACTTCTTCAACACTTTGCTCTTCAATTAATAATTCATAACAAGTTGCATGTACTTTATATTTATCAACACCACTAGCCATAGTGGCATTGCCTTGGGGATCTAAATCAATAAGTAATACTTTACGCTTAGTTGCTGCCAATGAAGCAGCTAAATTAACAGCGGTAGTCGTTTTGCCAACGCCACCTTTTTGGTTTGCAACAGCTATAATCTTTCCCACAAGCGCCTCTATTTTTTTATTATCTGGTTACTAATTTCACTTGTTTTATCTTTAGCTAACTTTTAAATTTAAGTTTTAGCTTAATTTTTTTAATTCAAGCACATGGCGCTCGCCAACTAATTCAGGTACTTCAATTACATAACTTTCAATTAAGTTTATATTTTCAGGAAGTTGGGTAATTTCATCCTGAGGATATTGTCCTTTCAAGGCATAAAAACGTCCTTGATCTGGGGCAATTAAATGTTGGCACCAAGTAACCATATCAGTTAACGAAGAAAAAGCTCTACTTAATACACCATCAAAAGGCTGCTCACCTTGGTAATCTTCTACTCTCGCTTTCACCGGTGTAACATTAGTGAGCTTTAATTGAAAAACGACTTGTCTAAGGAAGGTAATACGTTTACCTAAACTATCTAATAAGACAAAATTGCGTTCAGGATACAATATCGCGAGTGGAATACCAGGTAAACCCGGGCCAGTTCCAACATCAATAAAATTTTCACCCTTCAGGATTTCACCGACCATTAAGCTATCCATTATATGCTTAATAAGCATCTCACTTGGATCACGAACAGAAGTTAGGTTGTAAGCTTTATTCCATTTATTTAATAATTCAACATATTGAATAAGTAAATTAATTTGTTGTTCTGTAACTTGCAATGACGTTTTACTAATCAATGAAGTGAGTTGTTGATTTAATGTCATCTGAATAGGTAACTTACTTTTAGGCCAATTTATAAATAAATATTCCCTCAATAAAATTAAGAGGGAATCTGTGATTAAGCTAACTTACGTAATAAGCCATGTTTTTTTAAGTAGACTAATAATAGCGAAATTGCGGCTGGAGTAATACCAGAAATTCGTGAAGCTTTACCAATAGTTTCAGGATGCGCGTCTTTTAGCTTAGCAACAACTTCATTTGATAAACCTGAAATTTGCTGATAATCAAAATCTGCAGGGATCAAAGTATCTTCATTACGCTTTTTCTTGGCTATTTCATCAAGCTGCCTGTCGATATAACCTGCATACTTTGTTTGAATTTCAATTTGCTCAGAGGCTTGTTTATCTGCTATTGCTGGTCCTAAACCTTCAATGTTCATTAAATCACTATAATTTACTTCAGGACGTCGAATTAAATCTTCTAAATTTGCTTCTTTACTCATTGGTGTTTTCAGCAAAGCATTGATTTGATCTATTTGTTTATGATCCTTTTGTACCCAAGTAGATCGTAAGCGTTGACGTTCAAGTTCAACATTTTCAATCTTCTCATTAAATCGTTGCCAGCGAACATCATCAACTAATCCTATTTTACGGCCTGCCTCTGTTAAGCGTATATCTGCGTTGTCTTCACGAAGCAATAAACGGTATTCAGCGCGTGAAGTAAACATTCTATAAGGTTCTTTAGTACCTAAGGTTGCTAAATCATCTATGAGCACGCCCATGTAAGCTTGATCACGGCCAAGGGTGAATTCTTCACGTTCTTGCACTCTACTTGCTGCATTCGCACCAGCAATAAGACCTTGAGCACCTGCTTCTTCATAACCTGTCGTCCCGTTAATTTGACCAGCAAAATATAAATTCTGAACAAATTTGCTTTCTAAACTCTGTTTTAAATCACGAGGATCAAAATAATCATATTCAATTGCATAACCAGGACGGGTAATAAAAGCGTTTTCAAAGCCTTTGATTGAACGTACTAAATTCATTTGTACATCAAAAGGTAAACTGGTTGAAATACCATTTGGATATACTTCATGAGTAGTTAGTCCCTCAGGTTCAACAAATATTTGATGAGATGTTTTATCTGCAAAACGAGTTATTTTATCTTCAATAGAGGGGCAGTATCTTGGACCTATGCCTTCAATAACACCTGTGTACATTGGAGATCTATCTAGACCATCACGAATATGCTGGTGAGTTTGTTCGTTAGTATGGGTGATATAACAAGAAACTTGTTCTGGATGATCCGCTTGTGATCCCATAAAAGAAAAAACGGGACTCGGTGTATCACCCGCTTGCTCTTCCATCACAGAAAAGTCTAATGATCTTGCGTCAAGCCGTGGTGGAGTACCTGTTTTTAAACGATCCATTCTAAATGGCATATCTTTCATTTTTGCAGCGAGATTTACGCTAGCAGGATCACCTGCTCGACCGCCTTGGTAATTATTTAAACCAATGTGAATCAGTCCTGAAAGGAAAGTACCTACCGTAAGCACTACGGTTTTAGCCTTAAATTTCAGCCCCATTTGTGTTGATACACCGACTACGCGATCGTTTTCAAGGATCAAGTCATCACAAGGCTGTTGGAAAATAGTTAAGTTTTCTTGGTTTTCCAATACGTTACGAACATAATTACGATATAAAACGCGATCAGCTTGAGCACGAGTCGCTCTAACCGCAGGACCTTTGCTTGAATTTAACGTTCTAAATTGAATCGCACTATGATCAATGGCCGTTGCCATCAAACCACCGAGTGCATCAATTTCTTTAACAAGGTGACCCTTGCCAATACCGCCAATGGCAGGGTTACAAGACATTTGACCTAGCGTGTCAATGTTATGAGTTAACAACAAAGTTTTGCAGCCCATACGCGCAGCAGCAAGTGAGGCCTCGGTTCCCGCATGACCACCACCAACAACAATTACGTCATAAGACTCTTGATACCACATAAAATAACAATCCTGCTTGGTTAAAATTAGTTAACTTTTTTATTTTTAAATTAATTGCAAAATTTGCAACATTCAAAATTAGGGAACGTATTTTAGCGCTTTTTTCTCTTCAGGGATACGATCAAATTCGTAAAAATGATCGGGGCTGATCCTTAATATATAAAAAGAGATCTTTAGAAAGATCTTATTATTATTACTTATTAGGATCGTCTAATTCTGTGGGTAACTCATTTTTATCTTTAAATATTAATAGCTAACAGTATGCACAACCTTGTGATCAACCTTTGATCATTCAGCAAATAACCTTTGATCAAAAGGTCTAGTTATGCACAGGGTAAATAAATATCTATTTAATACACGGAATAATAATAGGAAAATAACCGCTTATTCATGATTTTATCCACATAGTCCGTTTTTTAAACCATAAATTGTTAATAACTTATGGGTAAGTGATCAACGATAGATCTAAAGCTGATCTTTATTTACAGATAACCACTGAGAAGCAAGTTCTTCTGGATCTATATCCAGTGACATATCTAAAGTTTTAACTGGTGCTAATTCAGTGCAACCCTTTGATTTTAATATGTTTGATATGTCATTTGCTGCTTTACAGTATGTATCATAGCTAGAGTCACCGATCCCGATGGTTAAAAAACTAACAGTGGATAGATCTTGTGAACAATGATCGAGATCACTTACAAACTCTTTAATATTGTCAGGGTAGTCACCAGCACCATGAGTAGAGGTACAGATCAACCAAACCTTCTTTTCTTGTAAATTAACGCTGTTTTTATCATCAATAGTTTCATGAAAAGTGTGATCAATGATCGTTTTGAAGTCAGGTTTAAGGTGAATTTCAACATGATGATCAAGTTTTTTTAGGGTTTCTTCGCATGCTTCTGCAACATATTCTGTGCCGCCAAGCATACTGCCAGTAATTATTTGAAATGAGCTCATAGTAGTTTTTTAAAGATAAATAGTGCCATTATTGTATTACGTCAAACGTGATAAACAAACTTTTACTCTATTATTTGGCTCGGTTTATGGCGTTATTTATGACTCGAAAGGGCTTCTTTATTAATATTATTGTGATGTAATTGTCTTAGTTAGCATGTTTGATATGTATTCCCGAAGCCAATAGGAGTGATTTCGGGAATATTTAAAGAAGGGGATTTATTATTTACCAATACAAAAAGATGAAAATATTTTTCCTAATAGGTCATCACTGGTAAATTCACCCGTGATTTGATCTAACTCTTGCTGACAAATACGCAGTTCTTCTGCCAATATTTCACCCGCGACATAAGATTCAAGTTGCTCTAATCCGACAAGTAAATGCTGGTGTGTATTATCTAGTGCCACTAAATGACGTCTTCTTGCCATAAAGCCACCTTCGGTACTACCTTGGTAACCCATAATTGTTTTTAAGTGCTCTTTAAGGCTATTAACGCCTTTACCAGTCTTTGCTGACAAAGTAATAATGGCGTGTTGTGTGCCATCTGTATCAGTAAATTCGGTAAACCCTGTTTTAGCATCATTTACATCGGCTTTATTTCTGATAAGTGTCAGACCTATGTCTTCTGGCAGTCTGGCAAAAAACTCAGGGTAATAATCTTTAATGTCTTGCTCATCTTCTAAAATACTATGATCTTCACTCGCATCTACCATTAACAATACGCGGTCCGCTTTATTTATTTCTTGCCAAGCGCGTTCAATGCCAATTTTTTCTACTACATCATCACTGTCTCGCAACCCTGCAGTATCAATTATATGTAATGGCATGCCATCAATATGAATCTGTTCAGCAAGAACATCACGAGTTGTACCGGCAATATCAGTCACTATAGCTGTTTCTTTACCACTCAATGCATTTAATAAACTAGATTTGCCTGCATTAGGACGACCTGCAATTACCACACGCATGCCTTCACGAATAATACTGCCTTGTTGTGCTTGTTTACGAACCTCTTCTACTTTTCGAATAATAGTTTTTAAATCATTGACTACTTTTTTATCCGCTAGAAAGTCTATTTCTTCTTCAGGAAAATCAATGGCAGCTTCTACATACATGCGTAAATGAATAATGCTTTCTACCATTTCATTCACAAGTTTTGAAAAATCACCTTGTAAAGAGTGTAGGGCGGAACGTGCCGCTTGTTCTGAACTCGAATTAATCAAATCAGCAATGGCTTCGGCTTGGGTTAAATCAAGTTTATCATTTAAAAAAGCTTGTTCACTAAACTCACCAGGCTTGGCCATAATAACTTTCGGTAAAGCGAGAATAGTTTTGAGTAACATATCTAAAATAACGGGACCACCATGGCCCTGAAACTCAATAACATCTTCGCCGGTAAATGAGTTTGGCGCTTTGAAATAAATTGCGATACCTTGATCTAATATTTGTGATTTATCGGTTGAAGCGGTATCTAAAAAAGGGAGGTATTCAGCTTTTCTTACTTCAGGCACTTTACCTAAGATAGCATGAGCTACATTTTTGGCCTCTGGGCCTGATACTCTAATGATACCGACACCACCACGTCCAGGAGCTGTGGCTTGTGCGGCTATTGTTGTTGTTTGAGATATTGAGGTCATGGCTAGGTAATTAATGTAAATACTGATTAATTATTATTTTACTTTATTTCTCAGTTAAATGCTTAATGCGTTTGTTATCTAGTTAAATATCTAAAAGAAAAAAGGCGATTACTGTGCTAACAGTAATCGCCTTTTATTTTATTTTGCTATGTTACACATTGTAGAGTTTAGGCAGTTTTTTCTGCTTTCTTCTTAGCGATACCAGAAAATATAACTTTCATTTGTGCAATTGAAATTAAGTTACTTACTAGCCAGTAAAGTACTAAACCAGAGGGGAACCAAGCCATAAATATTGAGAATACTACCGGCATGTATTGCATAATTTTTTGTTGCATTGGATCTTGAATTGTCATCGGCTGCATCTTTTGCATCACATACATACTGGCACCCATTAATACCGGCAGCACAAAGTAAGGGTCCATTGCTGAAAGATCTTGTATCCAGAAGACAAATGGTGCGTGACGTAATTCAACACTTTCTAAAAATACCCAGTAAAGCGCTAAGAAAATAGGCATTTGCAGTAGTAGAGGTAAGCAACCCCCAGCAGGGTTAACTTTTTCTTTGCGATACATTTCCATGGTTGCTTGTGACATTTTTTGTCTGTCATCGCCAAAACGTTCTTTCAGTTGCGCCATTTTAGGTGCTAATTCACGCATTTTTGCCATTGAAGTATATTGCGCTTTAGTAAGCGGGTACATACCACCTTTAACAATTATGGTGATACAGATAATTGCCAGTCCCCAGTTAATTACGAAGCTTTGAATAGTAAGTAACAACCAGAATAATGGCTTACTGATCATAAATAAGAAACCGTAATCAATCGTTAAACCTAAGTTATCGGCAATTTCGTCAAGTACGTATTGGTCTTTAGGACCTACATAAAATATAGCGGATGTAGTGCCTTTTTGACCGGCATCAATATTAATTGCCGGAGCTTTAAAACCAATAACTGCTTCAAAATTATTGCTATAAGTCGTATAAAGTTGATTGCTTTCTGCAGCATTAGGGATCCAAGCTGAAACAAAATAATGTTCAAGCATGGCAACCCAGCCACCAACAGTTACTTTATTTAAGTTTGCATCTTTAATATCATCAAAATCATATTTTTCATATCGATCTTCAGTCGTTGAATAAGCTGAACCACGGTAAGTAGGTAACATGCCTGAAGAACTATCAGTAACGGTTGACTGTTTTAACTGTCCGTACATTTGTACTGATATAGTATTGTTAGTGCTGTTAGTGATTAAATATTCAACATCAACACGGTAACTTTTCGCGCTGAAAGTAAAACGTTTAATAACCTGCAAGCCCATTTCATCTTGAAATGTTAAGTCGACAACCAAGTTATCGCTATCAGCTAACTCATAGTTGCTTTGCACCGCGCTATATACTGGTCGACCTTTAATTATACGGTCAATACCATTGGCACCAGTTAAGCCACTTTGAGCTATATATTGCTGATTACCATTTTGCATTATGGTAAAAGGGATGCCGTTACCTTGTTCTGTATCGAATTCATGCAATTTCACTTCAACAATATCACCACCTTGACTGTTAATCTTGAGTGAAAAAGTATCGGTAACAACATTAATTAATTTTGCACTTATCGTGGCTGGTTCAATCGTACTTGCTACTGAATCTGAAGATTCAGGAACAAAATCAGTATTTTCGGCATTGATTTTTTGTTGTTGGTTAATACTTGTCTGCTGAACTTCAGGCGCATTTTGTGATTGCCATTGACTAAACAGTAAGTAGGTAACAACCATAAGCGCAATAAAAAGTAGACTGCGTTGGGATTCCATAAAATTTACTTCTCTTCTTTTTTTGTTGGTACGGGATCATCCCCACCTTCGTTAAGTGGATGACATCTTAGTATACGTTTGCTTGCTAACCAACTACCTTTTATAACACCGAAGCGATTAACTGCTTCAATAGCATAAGTTGAACAGGTTGGTTGAAACCGACAATTTGAACCTAATAGCGGGCTGATAAAGCGTTGATAGCCTTTAATGCTCGTTATAATTAGTTTTTGTGGCGTTGAATTATCTTTCGCCATATTTTTTCTAATTCTTGGTTGATTGCTTTGTTATCGAGTTGATCTATGTCGGATTTTACCATAACTACTATATCGATAGCAGGTAAATTATGCTGATTTAAGCGAAAGCTTTCTCTTACCTGTCTTTTAATACGATTTCTTTGTACGGCAAGTTTTACCCGTTTTTTAGCAATAGCTAAACCAAGGCGATTTTTAGAATGACTGGAAGTGATATCTTTTGGAGTGATTAAAAGAGTAAAGTGGCGAGAGCCAAAACGAACAGGTTTAGAAAAAACCGTTTGAAAATGACCGGGAGTCAACAGACGTGACTCCCGATTAAATTTATAAGTAACCATAATAATAGGGTTACCTTATATTAGTTTTGTGAACAAAACTAATTATGCGCTAAGTCTAGCACGGCCTTTAGCACGGCGACGCGCTATAACGGCACGGCCGTTTTTAGTTGCCATACGAGCACGGAATCCGTGGTTACGCTTACGCTTTAGTACGCTAGGTTGAAATGTTCTTTTCATTACGCTAATCCGTCGGTTGTTGTTGCCCTGGCAAAACAGCCTTTTGAGCACACTGGTCTAAAAAATGAGGCCGAATATTAATGCTTCTTACACTAATTGTCAATCATTTATATAGTATATTTTAGTAATGATCCTTTGTTTATCATGTGAGGATCGTCTCGATCTTAAATTTGGTTAACTTTGTACTTAAAGTATACTAATTTTTAAAATATCCACAGTTTTTTAACATATGAACGATCATTTATTTTTATTTCAAATAATAAAGTATAAATAGTTCTTATCTTTTTCATTTTTAATTATTATTAATAGTCATTGTTTACATCGTTGTAGTAGTATTTTTATTAAAAATATTATCATTAGTTAAAAGTCAATATTGCACTTGTGGATAACTCAATAGATAATAGCCAGTAGAATAAAAATATCTTAGTATTTATTGGAGCTTTTGGTTGGATCATTCCCCCTGGCAGCGTTGCCTTTCCGTCTTGCAAGAAGAATTGCCTGCCCAGCAATTTAGTATGTGGATCCGACCTTTACAATGCGTCATAACTGATAACATGATGACCTTATATGCACCTAACCATTTTGTTCTTGATTGGGTTAGAGATAAATATGTAAGTAGAATCAATGAACTATTGGCTATGAATGAATCAGGAAGTTCTCTTTCATTACGTTTTGACGTGGGCAGTAAACCCATTATTAATACAGTAAAAAATGTACAAGTTTCAGATAATCCTGCTGTTATTCATAATAGTCAAAATGATAATCCTTTTAGTCGAAAGTCTGCACAAGTTAAGAATATAGAGCCTGAAACTAACCTACCGAAAAAAGCGAATATCAGAATGAACTATACCTTTGACAATTTTGTTGAAGGTAAGTCTAATCAATTAGCTCGGGCCGCGGCATCGCAAGTTGCTGATAATCCGGGGTCTGCTTATAATCCATTATTTATTTATGGTGGCACAGGTTTAGGTAAAACCCATTTATTACATGCAGTTGGTAACGGTATTTTACTCAATAAACCAAACGCCAAAATTGCCTACATGCACTCTGAGCGATTTGTACAGGATATGGTAAGGGCATTGCAAAATAATGCCATGGAAAAATTTAAACAATATTATCGTTCTGTTGATGCGTTACTTATTGATGATATTCAATTTTTTGCTGGTAAAGATAGAACTCAAGAAGAATTCTTTCATACATTTAATGCTCTACTTGAGGGTAATCAACAAATTATTTTGACAAGTGATCGTTACCCAAAAGAAGTCGATGTTGAGGATCGACTGAAATCTCGTTTTGGTTGGGGACTAACTTTAGCCATTGAGCCACCAGAGTTGGAAACACGCGTAGCAATATTAAAACGTAAAGCGCAAGAGAGCCATATTAACTTAGCGGATGAAGTTGCTTTTTTCATTGCTAAACGTTTACGATCTAATGTTCGTGAACTTGAGGGCGCACTTAATCGTGTTATTGCTAACGCCAACTTTACTGGTCGTGCTATCACGATCGACTTTGTTAGAGAAGCTTTGCGAGATTTACTTGCACTGCAAGATAAACTTGTCACTATTGATAATATCCAACGTACGGTTGCCGAGTATTATAAGATTAAGGTGGCTGATTTGTTGTCTAAACGAAGAAACCGATCCGTTGCTAGACCTAGACAAATTGCCATGGCATTATCAAAGGAGTTAACTAATCATAGTTTACCTGAAATTGGTGATGCTTTTGGTGGTAGAGATCATACGACTGTATTGCATGCTTGTCGTAAGGTCAAATCTCTTCGTGAGGAAACCCATGATATTAAAGAAGATTATTCTAATTTAATTAGAACTCTCTCATCATAGAAATTGTGATTATTACGTTGACCACTAAAATAATAAAAACTTAGCGTTAAAGACTAAAGCAGGTATAAAAATGAAGTTTTCACTGAATAGGGAATTATTACTGAAACCGTTATTATTGGTTTCAGGTGCGGTTGAAAGGAAAAGCACTTTACCCATTTTAAGCAATATACTTTTTGAAGTTTGTGGGCAGTCACTAACTCTAACTGCTACTGATTTAGAGCTTGAGATGGTTGCTTATGCTGAAATAGATAACCAAGATGAAGATGGTAAGGTTACTATCCCTGCTAAAAAACTTTTAGATATATGTAAAAGTTTGCCTGAAAACTCTTTGATTAATTTTAACGTGGAGCAAGACACGGTGAAACTTAGTTCAGGCCGTAGTCGTTATTCATTATCTACTTTGCCTGCAACAGACTTTCCTAATATCGAAGAGTGGAAAGGTGACGTTGAGTTTCAATTACTTAAGTCTGAATTTTTACGATTAATTGAAAGTACGCATTTTTCAATGGCAAACCAAGATGTTCGCTATTACCTTAATGGTATGTCGATTGAAAGTGAAGGTAATGAGATCCGCTCAGTAGCAACTGATGGTCACCGCTTAGCTATTTGTAAAATAAGTAATGAATCGTTATCTTTACCCGAAAGGCAAGTCATTGTACCGCGTAAGGGGATTTTGGAAATTATCCGCTTACTTGCACCGGTTGATGAAAGCGTACAAATATTTTTAGGCTCTAATCATATCCGTATTATTGATACAGAGTTTTCATTTACAAGTAAATTAGTTGATGGTCGTTTTCCAGACTACCGTCGTGTTTTACCTCGTAATGGTGACAAGGTTTTTGAAACTGACAAAGCACAGTTGCGACAGGTTTTATCACGCGCTTCAATTTTATCTAATGAAAAGTTTAAAGGTGTACGTTTAAACTTTTCAAATTCATTACTTAAAATTACTGCTAACAATCCTGAGCAAGAGCAAGCAGAAGAAGAACTTGAAATTGAGTTTCCTTATGGTGAGTTAGAAATTGGCTTTAACGTAAGTTATGTCTTGGATGTATTAAGTGCAATAAAAGATGAAAAAGTTAAATTTACTTTAGCTGATGCTAATAGTAGTGTCGTAATTGAAGGTAGTAATTCAGGTGAGGCACTTTATGTTGTCATGCCGATGAGATTATAAAGATGACTTTATTTCATAACGTTATATTTTAGCTAGTACTGTTTATTTTCGATTAGGTATCAATGAGCGTTGTTAAATTAGTTACGCAAAATTTTAGAAATTTACAGCCTGAAGCTATAGTATTTCATCCTGAACTCAATTTTTTTGTTGGTGATAATGGCAGTGGAAAAAGTAGTTTATTGGAAGCTCTATTTTTCCTCGGTCACGGTAAATCATTTCGTACGAGTAAAGTTGAACATCTTGTTAGCTATAATCAAGACGAAGTTGTAGTTAGCATTAAAAATAGCAATGATTTGCAATTAGGCTTGAGCAAGAATTTTAGTTCAGGTGTTACCAATATAAAAGTTAATGGCGATAGACATGTTCGTTTATCTGTTTTAGCCCAAAATATAGCTGTTCAAATAGTCACACCAGAAAGTTTTAAATTGTTTTTTGGTGGGCCTAAAGAGCGCAGACGTTTTATTGATTTAGGAATGTTTCACGTGAAACATGATTTTTCTAGACAATGGCGAGAGTTTTCCAGGGTGTTAAAGCAGCGCAATGCTTGCCTTAGAAATTCTGCAGATAAGGTAAGCTTAACTTACTGGACAGATCTTTTTTGTCAACAATCAGAAGCGGTTGCTTTGGTCAGAGAAGAATATGTTAATAGTTTAGTAACAGAATTGGCTGGTTGGTTAGCTATTTTACTACCCGAAATTGCTGATAAGGTGAGTGTTCAGTATCAACAAGGTTGGCCGCAGAAAAGAACATTAGCTGATAGTTTAACTGCAAATAAAGAACGAGAGCAAAGTTTTGGTTACAGTTTATATGGCGCGCATAAATTCGATGTTAAGTTTATGTTGGCAAAGCAGGTCTTAGAAAGTCAACTTTCTAGGGGACAACAAAAGTTGTTTTTACTGGCTTTAACTTTCGCACAAGCAAAATTAATTGCACGAGTTAAACGAGTAAAACCAATTTTATTAATTGATGATATTGGTGCAGAATTAGATACTAATTCTAGGCAAGCATTATCTAAAGCAATTGATATACTCAATTGTCAGGTAGTCATTACCGCAATTGAAAAAAGTGTTTTGAAACCTTTTATTTGTGATAATACTATCGTAGATGAAAGTAATAATTTAAAAGAAAATATAAAAGCTAAATACAGCATGTTTCACGTGAAACATGGAAATATAACACCGGTTAATAATTCAGAAATGAGTGAGTAGGCTAAAGCTATGACAGTAGAAAACGAATATGGCTCGTCCAGTATTAAGGTACTAAAAGGACTTGATGCAGTAAGAAAAAGACCCGGTATGTATATCGGAGATACAGATGATGGCTCTGGTTTGCATCACATGGTTTTTGAAGTCTTAGATAACTCGATTGATGAAGCATTAGCGGGTCACTGTAAAGAGATAGTAGTGAAAATCCACACTGATGGTTCTGTCTCGGTTAGAGATGATGGACGTGGGATTCCAACAGATATTCATCCAGAAGAGGGAGTGTCTGCTGCTGAAGTTATTATGACTGTACTTCATGCGGGTGGTAAATTTGGGGGAGAAGATTCTGGCTATAAAGTTTCGGGTGGTCTTCACGGTGTTGGTATTTCTGTAGTTAACGCTTTAAGTGAAAAGCTTAAATTAACTATACGCCGTGGTGGTAAATTATATGAGCAGTTTTATTCTATTGGTGAACCCGAAGCACCGCTAACTGTTGTTGGTGAAAGTGAACAAACAGGGACAGAAGTACGTTTTTGGCCAAGTGGAGACACTTTTTCAGATCTATTATTTCATTATGAAATTTTAGTAAAACGAATTCGTGAATTGTCGTTCTTGAACTCTGGCGTTTCAATTAGATTAATTGATGAACGTGAAGAAGGCAAAGAAGATCACTTCAAATATGATGGTGGTATTCAGGCATTTGTTGATTATTTAAATACCAATAAAACACCTGTAAACAACGAAATTTTCTATTTTGATTTAGAACGTGAAGATGGCATTATTGTTGAAGTAGCAATGCAATGGAATGACGGTTTCCAAGAAAATATTTACTGTTTCACCAATAACATTCCACAGCGTGATGGCGGTACTCATTTAAGTGGTTTTAGAACAGCCTTAACACGTACGTTAAACTCTTATATGACAAAAGAAGGTTTAAATAAAACTAAAAAAGGTGGTGCTACTGAAACGAGTGCTACTGGTGATGATGCACGTGAAGGGTTAACTGCAGTTATTTCGGTTAAAGTACCTGATCCTAAGTTCTCTTCACAAACAAAAGATAAACTAGTTTCATCAGAAGTTAAAACTGCTGTTGAGCAAGCCATGGGTGAAAAGTTAGGTGAATACCTATTAGAGAACCCAAGCATTGCTCGTACTATCATCATGAAAATAGTCGATGCAGCAAGAGCACGTGAAGCTGCTCGTAAAGCTCGCGAAATGACTCGCCGCAAAGGTGTTTTAGATATTGCGGGTTTACCTGGTAAATTAGCTGATTGTCAGGAAAAAGATCCTGCACTTTCTGAAATATATATTGTGGAAGGGGACTCTGCTGGTGGTTCAGCCAAGCAGGGAAGAAACCGTAAAAATCAAGCAATATTGCCATTGAAGGGTAAAATCCTTAACGTTGAGAAAGCGCGTTTTGATAAAATGATTTCATCACAAGAGGTAGGTACGTTAATAACTGCCTTAGGTTGTGGTATTGGTCGTGATGAATATAATCCAGAAAAACTACGCTATCATAGTATTATCATTATGACGGATGCGGATGTCGATGGTTCACATATACGTACTTTATTATTAACATTCTTTTATCGTCAAATGCCAGAAATAATGGAACGTGGGCATATTTTTATTGCTCAACCGCCATTATATAAAGTGAAAAAAGGCAAACAAGAACGATATATTAAAGATGATGAAGGCTTAACTGAATACCTAACGACGTTAGCATTAGATAATGCGTCTATTCATGTTAATGAAGAAGCGCCGGCTATCTCTGGCTTAGCATTAGAGCAACTAGTTAAACAGTTCCGTAATACGATGAGTATTATCAAGCGTATCTCTAGGCAGATCCCTGCGGATATTCTTGAGAAGATGATTTACAGTGATATGATCGCGTCAGATGACTTTGCTGATAAAAATAAAGTTGATATTTGGGCTCATAATCTGATTACTCAACTTGAAGGTCAAGATGGTAATGGCTCTATTTATACGGTAACAGTTGAGCACGACTTAGAACGTAATATATATTATCCACAATTTAATGTTCGTAAGCATGGTATTGATAAACAATACAGTTGTGGTTATGAATTAACTCAGTCTAAAGAGTTTACAGAAATTCAATCATTAAACTCTGCAATTAATGGTTTAATGGAAGAAGGCGCTTATGTTAAGCGTGGTGATAAAGTTAAGCCAGTAGACAACTTTGAAGAAGCACTTGAGTGGTTGATGAGTGAGTCTAAACGTGGTCAATATATACAGCGTTATAAAGGGTTAGGTGAAATGAACCCTGAGCAACTTTGGGAAACCACTATGGATCCTGAAACGAGACGTATGTTACAAGTAACGATTGAAGACGCTATTGCTGCGGATCAATTATTTACTACACTAATGGGTGATCATGTTGAGCCACGTAGAAAGTTCATCGAAGATAATGCCTTAAGAGTTTCAAACTTAGATATTTAATCTAATTGACGTTAATATAATATGCCCGGTCTTCATATCGGGCATTTTTGTTATTAACAGAAAGCATAATAAAAGAGAGTGTAAGAAACCTAATAAATAGGTTAAATACTCTAATTTATGTATAGTTAAGTACAACATTGAAAAATTAACAACACTAATTAATTAAACAAAGCGAATTTGAACACCATGACAACTTACAACAGTAAAACTTTTCAAGGCCTAATATTGCAATTGCAAGACTACTGGTCACGTCAAGGTTGTGTAATAGTGCAGCCATTAGATTTAGAAGTAGGAGCAGGTACATTCCATCCAATGACGTTCTTACGCTCTATAGGGCCAGAGCCTATTAGCAGCGCCTACGTGCAGCCTTGTCGACGTCCTACCGATGGTCGTTATGGTGAAAACCCTAATCGTTTACAGCATTATTATCAATTCCAAGTGATGTTAAAACCTTCACCTAAGAATATTCAAGAGTTATACCTAAACTCATTAAAAGAGTTGGGTATAGACCCGCTAGTGCATGACATCCGTTTTGTCGAAGATAACTGGGAGTCTCCTACATTAGGTGCTTGGGGTTTAGGCTGGGAAATTTGGCTAAATGGAATGGAAATATCTCAGTTTACCTACTTCCAGCAAGTGGGTGGCTTAGAGTGTACGCCAGTTACCGGTGAAATTACTTACGGTTTAGAACGTTTAGCAATGTATATCCAAAATGTTGATAGCATCTATGACCTAGTTTGGACTGATGGTCCATTAGGTACTGTTTATTATCGTGATATCTTCCATCAAAATGAGGTAGAGCAATCTACTTATAATTTTGAACACGCAGATGTCGATGCCCTTTTTGTGCAATTTGATCAATGTGAAAAAGACAGTCAAAAATTGATTGAAGCAAATTTACCTTTACCAGCTTATGAGCAAGTAATAAAAGCATCACATGCTTTTAACTTACTTGATGCGCGTCATGCTATATCAGTAACAGAACGCCAGCGTTACATTCTACGGGTACGTGCTTTATCAAAAGGCTGTGCACAAGCGTATTATCAGAAACGTGAAGAGCTTGGTTTCCCATTATGTAAAAATAGTGACAGTAAAAATAACAAAAGCAATTCTAACGAAACGTTAGCGAAAGGAGAGAAATAATGACTACGGAAACACTCCTTATTGAGCTTGGTACTGAAGAGTTACCACCTAAATCTTTAAAAACATTAGCCACTGCTTTTTATGACAACATTAAGAGCCAACTTGATGGTCATGGTTTAACCTATAGCGAGATTAAATGGTTTGCGACACCACGTCGTTTAGCTGTGCAGGTTTTTGACTTAATAGATAAACAAGAAGATAAAACGGTAGAAAAACGCGGGCCGGCTGTCAATGTTGCTTTTGATGCTGAAGGAAATGCCAGTAAAGCGGCACAAGGTTGGGCTCGATCGAACGGCATCGATGTTGATCAAGCTGAGCGTTTAGTTACTGATAAAGGCGAGTGGTTGCTTCATCGCGCTACAGTCACGGGTAAAGCGGTTGCTGAATTGGTGCCAGCTATAGTGACAACGGCTTTAAATAAATTACCAATGGCAAAACCTATGCGTTGGGGCGCTGAGCGTACTCAGTTTATTCGTCCAGTACATACATTAACTATGCTTTTTGGTAGTGAAATAATTGCAGGAGAAGCGCTTGGTGTAAGTTCAAGTAACCAAGTGCAAGGTCATCGCTTTCACCATGAAGGTTTAGTGACAATTAATCACGCCAATGATTACCAAGCAGTCTTATTGAAAGCCTATGTAGAAGTAGACTTTAATGAAAGACAAAATAAGATTGTTGCTCAAATAAAACAAGTTGCTATTGATATCGATGCGGTTGCTTTGATTGATGAAGAGTTACTTAACGAAGTGACAGCACTCGTTGAATGGCCAGTTACGTTAGTAGGAACCTTTGATGAAGATTTTTTAAATGTTCCAGCTGAGCCGCTAATATATTCGATGAAAGACCATCAAAAATACTTCCCAGTAACGGATAAAAACGGTCAGTTGGTTAACAAATTTATTTTTGTTACTAATATTGAATCAAAAGATCCTAATACCGTGGTTTTTGGTAATGAAAAAGTTATTCGACCACGTTTAGCTGATGCTGAGTTTTTCTTTAAAACAGATAAAAAGAAAAGTTTAGAATCTAGACTTGCTAGTCTTGAATCAGTATTGTTTCAAAAACAGTTAGGTACATTAAAAGCGAAGTCTGAACGCATTGCCGCATTATCTCAATTTATTGCAGAGCAATTGAACGAGAATGCACAAGATGCTTATCGTGCAGGTTTACTTAGCAAAACAGATCTTATGTCAGAAATGGTCTTAGAGTTTCCACAAGTGCAGGGCACCATGGGTAAGTATTATGCTTTGCATGATGGTGAAAATGAAAATATAGCGCAAGCATTGGAAGATCAATACCGTCCACGTTTTGCTGGTGATTCATTACCTGAAGCTAATATTGGTTGCGCCGTTGCTATTAGTGACAAGATTGATAGTTTAGTTGGAATCTTTGGTATTAATCAAGCACCTAAGGGCGATAAAGACCCATTTGCGCTACGAAGGGCTGCTATTGGTAGTATTCGTATCATCATTGAGAAACAGCTTGATTTAAACCTTTCTACTTTGATTAATAAAAGCATAGCACTGTTTGGTGATAAGTTAGTTAATGAAAATACCGCCAGTGATGTACTTGAATTCATTATGGGGCGTTTCCGCGCTTTCTATCAAGAGCAGGGTATTCGAGTTGATATTATCCAGGCAGTACTGGCTAAAAAACCAAGTGCTCCACTTGATTTTGATAAACGTATTAAAGCCGTTACTTTCTTTGGAGAATTGCCAGAGGCGGCAACACTTGCTGCGGCAAATAAACGTGTAGGTAATATATTAGCTAAATTTAAGGGTGAACTTTATCAAGCGTTTAATACTGATCTAGCAACAGAGCAAGCAGAACGTGACTTAGCTAACATTTATCAAGAGATAAGCTTGAAAGTATTGCCATTGATGGCGGATAAGAACTATCAAGCAGCACTCTCTGAGTTAGCGCAGCTTAAAGCGCCGATAGATACTTTCTTTGATAATGTTATGGTAATGAGTGATGACGAAGCTGTAAAAATTAACCGTTTAACTTTATTAAATGAAATTAGAAATAGCTTCTTCGCTATTGCTGATATATCAGTGCTTCAATAAGTTTGTCGTAGTCAGCTATTGAAAACACATAAAAAGGTAACTGAGTAGATAACTGTGTATCTAATCAAAAACAAAAGGTCATGGCAACATGGCCTTTTTTTTGTCCAAATTTCAACGATATCAGTAGGCAAATTTGAGCTAGATCAATAACAAGTTAAGGGATAAGCGTAAGGTATTTATAACAAGTATATTTATTCATAGTTACTAAGGAATACATCATGCCTACAGAAGAACTAGCAAGTATATTAAAGGCTAAACAAGCACAACTTAGTAAGCGAATTTCGGCTATCGAGGCTGACTTTCATAAAGGTAGGTCACAAGATTTTGCTGAGCAGGCAACAGAAACAGAGAATGATGACGTATTAGATGAAATTCATCATGAAGCGAAAGCTGAGTTACGCTTAGTTAATGAAGCAATACAGCGCATGAATGACGGTCTTTATGGCAATTGTTCAGCGTGTGACGAACCGATAAACCCGGATAGATTAACAGCCCTACCTTATACCACTAAATGCATAAGTTGCGCTGTTTAAAACTTATGTTTAATAAATAAAGTACATTAGGAGATAAAAATGACAATAGAGAAACATGATCTTCACCACGAATTTCCAGAATTTACAGATGAAATACATCATTTAAAAATGAATGATAATCACTTCCTTCGCTTTTTCAATGAATACCATGAACTAGATCATGAGATACGTCGTATAGAGCAAGGCGTTGAAAATACCAGTGATGAATATTTAGATGAAAAGAAAAAACAACGATTAAGCCATAAAGATACTTTGTTTGTTATGTTGAAAAAAGCCAAAGTTACCAGTTAATTTTATCGTAAATTAATTAATCTATTGAAGTGTAATGCCCCTTTTTATCTATTATGAGGGGCATTTTTGTTATTAAAGACCAATTAGTGGTTAAAACCGAATTAGACTATGGTTTATCGGTTAGTTAGAAATATTTTTTAAAAGGGAAGGAAGGTCAGAATTCACTGTTAAATTAATTATTTTCTCAATGTGAACTATTACTAAATGTAATGTCCCTTATTAAAGGGACATTTTTAAAAGCATAAGAAACTACAATTGGTAGATATCTTGAAAAAATCTATCGGAACGCGGTAAATAATAATTATCGTAATTAACTGAAAACGCAACAGCTGTCGCTTTACCTTTAAGCTCATTGTGTGGCACAAAGCCATATACTCTTGAATCAGCACTGTGACGACGATTGTCACCTAAGACTAAATAATGTGCCTTAGGTACCACTACAGGGCCGAAGTTAGCGAATTGATCACTGGCAGCAGTGTCAATTTGTATCTTGTGAGTAATCTCGCCCAACGTTTCACTACTTAGCGTTATGTCTTTCTGATCAATAATAGCTTGGTAATGCACCGCTGTTCCATTGATGTAAAGCTGTTCATCTCTCATGGTAATCGTATCACCAGGTAATCCTATTACACGTTTAATTAATCTATTCTCTGCTGCTTCAGATTCAAATACTATTATTTCTCCATGTTTAGGTGCTGCTAAGCTAAATAATGATAATTGGCTGAAGGGCACTTTGATGTCATAAGCCATTTTGTTAACAACAATGCGATCGCCTTCTTTAATTGTTGGCTGCATTGACCCCGTTGGCACCGTATACCAATCAGCGACAGCGCTACGAAATACTGTCATTAAGATGATAAAAAGAATGAACTGTTTGTTATTTTTATAAAGGTTTTTGATGAACAACATGATTAGCGGACTCCATAATTTGTTTTTGTTTGTGACTTTAAGTAGAACCACTAAAAAGCATAAAGTTCCGTGAATACACCTTTGCTTACAAAGTGAAAATGAATCTGAAAAAGTTAAGCTTTTCGAATGACATATAAAAAAGGTGATTCTTTAATCTGTTGCGCAAGTAATTCGTGCTCCATAAAGCGACAAAAACTAGGAATGTCACGTGTGGTCGAAGGATCATCGCATTTAATTAAGAGAGTCTCACCGCTAGCAATTTTTCTAATATTTAACCGTACCATCATTACTGGTTCGGGACAGCGTAAACCCATAGCATCTAAAGTATGATCTGTGCTTTCAAAAAGTGAAGTGGTCATCAGTGTCAAGTTTGTATCAAATGATAATTGAGACAATTATACCGATTTGTTTGATTCAAAACTATAGATCAGATTCATATATAGCTATACTGAATTGTTGAAGTTGAGTTATGGAGTCCTGTGTGAAAACAATGTTTAATATTTTAGTTAGCGTATTTTTATTTTTGCTCTATTCGTCGGCATTGCAGGCCGATAATACGTTAACAAATGTTTTAAAAATTTCCACTGATAAAGGGCAGCAACGGCTTTTTTTACAAGCAGAAAAATTAGTTTATCAAAGCAACTCTCGTCAATATAAAGATTTATATAACCAATTACATTTTTACCCACTTCAGCCTTATCTAGACCAACGACGCTTATTAGATAAAATGCGTTTATCTGACACCAATGAAATGGCTAGCTTTCTTAAAGAGCATGAAAACTCGCCACTGGACTGGCCATTACGTAAGGCATGGTTAAAGTATCTTGCTAAAAAGAATCAAAGGTTATTATTTTTACAGTTTTTTAAACCAACGAGTAATGTTGCATTAACTTGTCAAAAGCATCAATTTTCATTAGCTTCAGGCGTGCCAGAAAGTACTATTTTACCGCAGATAACCGCATTATGGGTAGTAGGTAAATCGCAAGATAAAAGCTGTGACCCGCTATTCGAACGCTGGGAAAAGGCAGGATACCGTACTCATGATGTTATTTGGCAACGTATAACATTAGCCGCAGACGGTGGTAAACATACCTTACTTCCCTATTTGACTACATTGTTACCTGATGAACAGCAATACTTAGGTAAATTGTGGCATAAAGTTAGACGAGATCCTGCGCTTGTTTCTCGTTTGCATTATTTTCCTAAAAAGTCTTTAAAAGAAAGTGAAATTTTTACCTACGGCATTAAGCGTTTAGTATGGCGTGACCCGAATAGAGCTATAAAGGCTTACAAAGAAGCAAAAAAAGCATTTAACTTTTCAAACTTACAACAGCAACAAATACAAGAGCGCTTTGCTTTAGCTTTAGCGAACAAAAATCATAAATCCGCGAGGTATTGGCTTGATCTATTAGAGCCACAAAAGCTTAATAAAAATATGCAGCAGTGGCGGCTCACGCAAGTCTTAAAAGAGCAAGACTGGCAACGAGTTATTCGTGAGGTTAAAGAGCTGTCAACGGCTCAACAACAGGATGTGCAGTGGCAATACTGGTATGGCAGGGCACTTATTGCTACGGGTGATCTTGAACAAGGTCATAACATTATGAAATCTTTAGCGTTAAAACGACATTATTATGGCTTTTTGGCTGCTAGTCATTTGCAGGCTCCAGTGAGTTTACAAGACAAACCTTTAGCGATTACTAAGTTAGAAAAAATGGCTGTGATTAATCACCCTTCCGCTAAAAGAGCCTTTGAATTCTTTTATTTAAAGCGTTATACCCAAGCACGACGTGAATGGAATCACTGGTTAAGCCAACTCAGTGATCGAGATAAGTTAGTGGCTGCAAAAGTAGCCAATGAAAATTCATGGTTTGACCGTGCTATTTTTACTTTGTCACAAGTCGGTTATTTAGATGATGTGAGTTTACGTTTTCCAAAAGCCTTTGATGAAGAAATTAATCAACATGCTACCGAGCACAAAATAAACCCTGCTTGGGCGTTTGCTATTGCCCGCAGAGAAAGTTCTTTTATGACAGATGCCCATTCTTCTGTAGGTGCAAATGGATTAATGCAGTTAATGCCCAAAACAGCTAAACGATTAAACAAGGGTAAAGCGAGCCGAAGGTATCTGCAAAATGCGGATAATAATATTAAATTAGGCACTAAATACTTACGTGCTTTGTTAGATAAAAGCAAGGGGAATCAGGTGCTTGCTACTGCGTCATATAATGCAGGCCCTTATCGAGTTAAAAGTTGGTTGAAAAATGTCGACGCACTACCGGCAGATATTTGGATTGAAACTATTCCGTTTAAAGAGACACGAAATTACGTAAAAAGCGTTTTGGCCTATCAAGAAATATATCAACATCAACCAGGGCAAGTGAGCAAAATTTTTAACGAAGTGATTAATATGAATATTGGCGACTAATAATAAAACTGCAAAGATATATGCACAGCGTTAATTAATATCAAAGGAAGTAGAATCATTGCTGCTTTACTTGATATGTTATTATTAACAACCTTGAATATCACTTATGGAGACTGAATGAATGACAACATTAACGACTAAATTGGCCGCAGATTACCCAGCGCATATTGCGCAATTGCAGCAAACAACTAAAGCGGCGTTAGCACGGGAAAATTTAGAAGGTTTAGTTATTCATTCTGGCCAAGAAATTAAAGCATTTCTTGACGATAACAGTTATCCCTTTAAGGTAAATCCTCACTTCAAATATTGGTTACCTTTACTTGATGTACCTAATTCTTGGTTAGTCGTTAATGGTGAAGATAAACCTACGTTGATATATTACCAACCGGTTGATTTTTGGCATAAAGTAACCCCTTTAGTCGATGATTATTGGACAGAATTCTTTTCTATTAAAATCTTAACCAAAGCGACAGAGGTTGAAAAATTATTACCTTATGACAAAAAAGGTTTTGCTTATATTGGTAGTCATGTTGAAGTGGCTAAAGCTTTAGGATTTGAGCTGATAAACCCTGAGCCGCTATTAAATTATATTCACTATCATCGAGCTTATAAGAGCAATTACGAGCATGAATGTTTACGACAGTCTAATGCCATCGCGGTAAAAGCTCATCAGGCTGCTCGCCATGCTTTTTTACGAGGAGAAAGTGAGTTTGCTATTCAACAAGCCTACTTAACCGCTATTGGTTATAGCACTAATGATACGCCTTATGGCAATATTGTTGCTTTAAACCAAAACTGTTCAATCCTACATTATATGGTGTTAGATAAAACTACGCCAAAAGCTCATCAGTCATTTTTAATCGATGCAGGTGCAAACTTTAATGGCTATGCTGCCGACATAACCCGTACTTACGCTTTTAAACAAGATAAGTTTGCTGAGCTTATTGCGCGTATGGATCAGTTAATGTTGACTGCTGTTGATGGGTTAAAGCCAGGCATTAGTTATGTCGATTTACACGTTCAAACGCATCGCGCTATTGGGCAAGTATTACGAGATTTTGATTTCATTACTGTCGATGTTGATACCGCAGTAGAGTCAGGTATTATTTCAACGTTTTTCCCTCATGGTTTAGGGCATCATTTAGGTTTGCAAGTACATGATGTTGGTGGTTTTATGGCAGATGAACGTGGTACCCATGTTAATACACCGGCTGCGCATCCTTTTTTAAGAACGTCTAGAGGCATAGAAGCAGGACAGGTCTTTACTATAGAGCCTGGTTTGTATTTTGTTGATTCACTATTAAGTGATTTAAAAGCTTCAGCTCATAGCGATCAGATTAATTGGCAAAATGTTGATGAAATGCGTTGTTATGGTGGTATTCGTATTGAAGATAATATTATTGTTCATCAATCGCATAATGAAAACATGACCAGAGATCTAGGTTTGCTTTAATTGACTCTTATCTAGTAATAAATATATCGTGACAAAGTCCTATGCTATTGCTGTAAATACAGTAGAAGATGAAATGATTGTTAATCGCAGTCGTTTCATTTGTTATGTGCGTCCTTGTGATTCAATCGCTCAAGCTAAACTTATGGTGAAAGAGCTGCAAGTTATTCACCCACAAGCAAGCCACCATTGTTATGCCTTTCTAACTAAAGCAAGTGATGATAGCCAGGGCTATGGCTTCTCAGATGATGGTGAACCAAGTGGCACCGCAGGCAAGCCAATGTTAGCGGTATTACAAGGCGGCGGAATAGGGCAGGTTTGTGCTGTTGTTGTCCGTTATTTTGGTGGTACTAAGTTAGGAACCGGTGGTTTACAGCGAGCTTATGGTGGCAGTGTTAGGCAAGCGTTAACTTTTTTACAGTCAAAAATTAAAATAGCTATGGTGTACAAAACCTTAGCGTGTCAATATAATCAAGTAGACGGTGTTTTACATTTATTAACACAGGTCGGAGGCGAAGTATTAACGCAAGATTATCAGCAGCAAGTATTTTTTAGTTTTGCTATACCAGAAATTAAGCTCTCGCTAATGCAAGAACAATTGCAAACCTTGTCTTCAGGGCAATTAAAGTTAACAACGTTAATTGTTAAATAATTAAAAGTTAAATATAGCCACTCATCAACAAAGACAATATCAAGCGTGCAATATAAAAATATCATCCGAATTTTAGGTTTACTGGTGGCTTTACTTAGCTTCACCATGTTACCACCTGCGTTAATCTCTTTGCTCTATCGTGATGGCGGTGGTGTACCCTTTCTTATGGCATTCTTTTGGTGTTTATTTACCGGTTTTTTTGCCTGGTATCCTAACCGACTAGAAAAGACTGATTTAAAAGCGCGTGAGGGATTTCTTATTGTGGTGCTTTTCTGGCTAGTATTAGCCAGCTTCTCAGCTATTCCACTTATTCTTTTAGATGAACCTAACTTATCTGTGACTGATGCTTTTTTTGAATCTTTTTCAGGATTAACCACTACCGGCGCTACCATTTTAAGTCATATCGAAGGTTTACCTCATGCGGTCTTATGGTATCGCCAGCAATTACAGTGGCTTGGTGGTATGGGTATTATCGTTTTAGCTGTTGCTGTATTGCCAATGTTAGGTATTGGTGGCATGCAGTTATACCGTGCTGAAACACCAGGGCCTGTTAAAGATTCTAAAATGACACCGCGTATAGCCGATACCGCGAAACATTTGTGGTATATATACTTAGGGTTAACCATTGCTTGTGCTTTAGCCTATTGGTTGGCTGGTATGTCAGGCTTTGATGCCATTTGCCATGCTTTTTCTACCATCGCCATTGGTGGCTTTTCTACTCATGATGCCAGTATGGGTTACTTTAATAGTCCAACAATAAATTTAGTCTGTGTCTTCTTTTTAGTTATTGCGGGAGTGAATTTTGCCCTGCACTATGCTGCGGTGCAAAGCAGGTCATTGAAAAGTTATATTTTTGACCCTGAATTTAAAGTGTTTATTGCTATTCAGATAATCTTAACGCTTATTTGTTTTACTGTATTGATGGCTTCAGGTGTCTATCAGGATGCTGACCATGCTTTTGATCAAGCATTATTTCAATCCGTGTCTATTAGCACTACCGCGGGTTTTGCCACCACTTCTTTTTCTGACTGGCCTACTTTATTACCTATGCTATTAATTTTTGCTAGCTTTATTGGTGGCTGTGCTGGTAGTACTGGTGGTGGTATGAAAGTTGTAAGAGTCATTTTACTTTACCTGCAAGGTTTACGTGAAATGAATAAATTAGTGCACCCTAAAGCTATTTTTAGTATTAAGCTAGGTAGAAAAGTTTTGCCTGATCGTGTTGTAGAAGCGGTGTGGGGTTTTTTCTCAGCTTATGCCGCAGTGTTTGTTATTTGTATGTTATTACTGTTGGCTACAGGTATGGATAATATTACAGCTTTTACTGCGGTCGCCGCTAGCATTAATAATTTAGGTCCGGGCTTAGGCGAGGTTGCTGCAAATTATGCTTCGATTAATGATATGAGTAAGTGGGTACTTATCATTGCTATGTTGTTCGGCCGCTTAGAAATATTTACCCTGTTAGTCTTATTTACCCCAGCATTCTGGCGTTCATAATAAGCAAGTAAAGTTGTATATACATTAAAGTTATTTTGTATATACAACCTACGTTATGCGATTGTTTTACTTTGGTTATTTACCATTGATAACCAAAACCAAGCCATGCTTGTGTTTCCGAATGATCATTCTCTGGATTAACTTGAGCAATGCCGTAATTGACCTCCAAATCCGTAATACCGGTAAAACCAAAGTCATTTATTATTTTTCCTTTAATGCCATAACTATCAATAACAGCCAGTTTTGCCATTTTATGGCGAGCATAAAATACTTCACCAAACTCAAAGGGTGTAAACACTTGGTAACCTTGGTAGTCATTCGCTTTTTGTCGGTAAAAAGCTAATTCAGGGCTAAGTAACTTATTTAAGTGAGCTTTGGTTTGTATTAACGTTGATGAATACCCTCCTAAACTCAAGATATTACCGGCCTCACTTGAGCGTTTTGCCCAACGATAATGAAAGCCTAAGGCGATGTCTTGTATATGAGCTGTTAAGCCAATTAAGCCATTACTGCCGTCATAGTTACTGTTATTATCTATGGTATTGGTTAATTCAGTTTGCTCGCCATCACCAACAATATATTGAGCGTTAACTTGCTGTTTAATGCCCCAACTTTGGTTATCAAGAGACCAATATTGCTCAAAACCTAAAGAGATATACTTACTAGTAATGTATTGATTACCTAGACTACGAGTGAAGTGAGTCGATTGCTTGATGTTATCTAGTTGTTCGTGCTTTAACTGACTAACAACATCAAGCTGAAATGTTTCGTTACTGTAGGGGTAACGCGCCTCGATAAAGAGTCCTGTTTCCTTTATTTCACCAAGATGTAAAGACAGGCTCTGTTGTTTTGCTGTTTTTTGCTTCAATTGGTAGCCATGGGCAAGTAGCTTTATTGGCCAACCTTGCCAGCGAACTGTGGCTGAACCACCGGATAAAGTACTGTTGAAAATATCTTGGCTGAGGTTTACTTGCCAATCAAAACGACCAAGAACATCACCACTTTTATAGCCCAACTCAAGCATTGAACTACTGGCTGAATAATAACTTGCAGCTAAAGTGATAGTGCCTTTTTGTGGGCCTACTCCATAGGTTTTATGCTCACCTATACTTTCATCTATTTTAATCTTGGCATCGGAAAGTTTTAGTTTTTCAGCCAGCATTGCTTGTTGGTGGGTAATAGTTGCACTGAGAGTTGTTTGTTCTATTGGTTTTGTTGTTACCTTGGTTAAATCTAATTGATAAACGTCAGGCCCTTGTGAATTAATTGCCAGATGCAATAAAGTATCGTCATCTTGAGCGATAGGCCAAATAACAGGCTGTTCGTTAGTCTCTAAGCTGATTAACGAGTTCTTTTTTAAGTTATAGCGATATAACTGTGTTGAGCCATTTAATCCAGCAACATAATAAAGGCTCTGGCCATCTTTAGACCACTCAGGAAATGATAGAAATTGATATTCTTTAGGTAAAGGAATAATTTGCTCTTGCTCCTTATCTAAGGTTTTAATCTTCAACTGCCATTTTTTGTTCAAGTTAGAGACTAGATAAGCAAACTGAGTCGTCTTTTTAACTACGCTAGGTTCAGCAGTAATACTCGGTCTTATTCGAGGAAAGTCGTAAATTTTATCTAAATGATTTTCTGTTAATATTTCAATCTTTGCATTGTTACTTGCTGGGTTTAAGTTAACTTTTACTAGCTGAGAATAACCATACCGGCTGCGTTCGGCAATTAAGTAACGACCATCATCTGCAATATCAAAACGACGTAAGTTTTCATTAAAGGTTAATTGAGTAACTGTGTTGCTCGGTAAGTGCCAAGAGAAAAGATCTTGATGAAAACTATTTTCTTTAGCTAAGCTACTCGCGCCATAGATTATGGTGTCATTATCTAGCCAACGTGGATTCTTTATGCCGCGGTGATTTTTTTGATTTAAACTGTAAGCTTGTTCTCGTTTAAATACCTCGGGTGCTTTATCGACAATATCTTGTGGATCTGCGGATTTAAGTTCGGCATTTATCTTATGAAATATTTCTTCTTCTTTAGTATTTTTCTCTGTTTTGTATATATTGAGATTTACTTTTGTTCTCTCATCACCTTTGCTTGTTTCAACGATTGCCAAGTTTTTACCATTAGGGCTTAAACTTGGCGCACTAACATAACCCGTTAAGTCGAGCCAAAGCGTTGATTGTCCACCTTTATCAGCATCGTTATTGTTATCCTTATTGTATTGCTGCATTACTTGTACAGTATATTCCACGACAAATCGTTGATATAACTGTTCTGCTGATTCAGGGAAAACACCATTAAAAGCTTGGTTAAAAGTACGACTCTCTACTGCTGACCATCGAGTCCAGACAGCATCAAGATTCTCTTCTCCGTAATTTTCTTCAAGCCATTTTAAATAACGTACCCCAACTAAATAAGCCATAGAGCCAGACATAAATTTATCATCGGCATTACTTAATTGTTGATAAGTGGGCAGGGCACCTTGACGAGCAAACTGCTGAATGATGGCTTCGACTTGGTTGTTGTGTAAACGGCCACGGCCAGTGAGCTTCGACTCAAGTAATGTCGCATATCCTTCGGCTACCCAACGCTCACCTTTGATTTGTGCCGCATCATAAACGTCATACCAATTGGCAAGGGTATTACGCCATGGAGAACGAGTTTTTTGTGCTAAGTGCACTAGGTGAACATATTCATGTAAGACTAATAATTGTTGCCAGCCAGTTGAGTTGGCTATTACTGAGTCTGATTGTGGTGGTGTGGTGAATAATGCCATATAAGGGCGATGACTTAGTGGCATCGCAAAACCATTGGCGGCATTATAAGGGTCGATAATATAAGCATCGACTTTTTCAGTTAAAACTCTTCCTTGTTGTTCTTTTATTAAAAGGCGAACTTGTTCCATTTCCCGGGCACTTGATAATGCCCATTGTTGATACATTGGCGTGTAATGCACACGAAAATTTGTCGTCTCAAAAGTCTGCCAGTCTTGGCTAGTATCGGCTAATGCGGCCTGACTAGAAAAACTTGCACAACATAGAGCAAGACTTATAGTCGAAAGTATTTTAGTGAGTTTCATAAAACTCCTTTTTATGTGAATCTAACTGATAGGTAAGTGTACGCACAGGGCGTGTTCATCTTTATTTTGTTGATATTATTACAGCTAAGCAGTTATAAACGACTGCTTAGCTGTAAGTATGTCAATGATGAGAGATTAAAAATAAATGGCGCTGACTTGGAAGAGTTTTTCAACATCAGAAATGTAGCGTTTATTAACTAAAAAGAGAATAACGTGGTCTTCTTCTTGAATTAAGGTATTAGAATGGGCAATTAAAACCTCAGTATCGCGAACAATAGCCCCTATGGTTGTGCCGGGTGGCAATTTTACATTTTTAATTGTGCGACCAACAACTTTTGATGATTTTTCATCACCCTTGGCAACAATCTCTATAGCTTCAGCAGCACCGCCGCGCAAACTATAGACATTATCAATAGCACCACGCCTTACATGAGTTAATAAAGCAGAAACTGTTGCTTGTTGTGGCGATATTGCAATATCAATAGTGCTTCCGTGTACTAAATCTATATAAGCATCACGCTGAATCAGTACCATGGTTTTACGCACACCTAACTTTTTTGCCAACAAAGATGACATTATATTAGCTTCATCATCATTAGTGACAGCAATAAAGACATCAAATTGGTCAATATTCTCTTCGGTTAATAATTCTTGATCAGAACTATCGCCAGTAAAGACTAAGGTATCATTCAGTTCAGAAGTTAATTGTTCTGCGCGTTTGGGGTCGCGCTCAATTAATTTTACCTGATGGTTTTTTTCTAAGCTGCGAGCAAGGCCTGCGCCGATATTACCACCACCAGCAATCATGATGCGTTTATAAGCCGACTCCAGTTTTTGTAATTCATTCATTACGGCACGAATATGTTTGCTTGCTGCAATGAAAAATACTTCATCATCCGCTTCTATCACCGTTGTACCTAACGGCCTAATAGGCTTACCATTACGATAAATTGCTGCTACACGGGTATCAATATTAGGGATGTGATCGCGTAAGGTAGATAAGGCATGACCAACAAGTAAACCACCGTAATACGCTTTAACGGCGACCAAACTCACTTTACCTTTGGCAAACTCTAATACTTGTAAAGCGCCAGGATAATCGATGAGGCGGGTAATATCTCGTGTAACTAATTGCTCCGGTGCGATAACGTGATCAACCGGGATATGTTTTTTATGAAATAGTTTTTCAGAGTATTTTAATACTTGATTTGAGCGTATACGTGCTATTTTTTTATGGGTGTTAAATAATGAAGAACAAATTTGACAGGTGATCATGTTGGTAGCATCGTCACTGGTTACTGCGATGACCATATCTGCATCTTCACCCCCAGCTTGTCTTAATACATCAGGATGACAACCTTGACCTGTGACCACCTGTAAATCCATTTTATCTTGTAATTCACGTAGCTTTTCACCATCAGTATCAACAACAGATATCTCATTGTTTTCGCCAACAAGGTTTTCTGCTAATGTGCCACCAACTTGTCCTGCACCTACTATGATTATTTTCATCAGCTATATCATTTCGTCTTATTATTGTTTTTTTAACAGCTTGGCGTAATAAAAGCCATCCATGTTTTCAGTATCGGGTAATAATTGCCAACCAATTGCGTTTTTATCAGTCTTCGGGCTATTACAAGTAATGGCAACTAATTGGGCATCTTGATTTTTCTCAATAAAACGAGAAATTTGTTGGCCGTTTTCTTCAGGTAAAATACTGCAAGTTGCATAAAGTAAGGTACCGCCAGGTTTGAGCAATGACCAAATATTGTCAAGGATCTGCTGCTGTAATATTACTAACTTATCAATATCTTCGGCTTTACGTAACCACTTTATATCAGGGTGACGGCGAATAACACCCGTTCCAGAGCAGGGGGCGTCAAGTAATATGCGATCAAATAGCTCACCTGACCACCAATCTTTTGTACCTGCATCGCCAGTAATTACTTCAGCGGATAGGTTTAATCGATCTAAATTTTCATGAACTCGAATAAGGCGGTCTTCTTCAATATCTATTGCTGTCATTGAGGCAATATCGGGTGTTTGCTCAATAATATGGCAAGTTTTTCCGCCAGGTGCTGCACAACAATCCAGAACAACATCATTGGGTTGGCAATCGAGTAAGCGTGCTGCCTGTTGTGCTGCTCCATCCTGTACAGAAACCCAACCGTCATCAAATCCTGGTAATTTAGAGACATCGAGTGGTTTAACAAGGGCAATGGCTTGACTGTTTGGCTCAATATTAGCAATTTCAATTTCTGCTTCAATAAGCAAAGCTTGGTATTGCTCACTAGTATGGTGTTGCTGGTTCGCACGTAACCACATGGGTGGTTTTTTTTGATTAGCAGTGAGTATCGCTTGCCATTGCTCAGGGTAGCCTTGTTGAATTTTTTTAATAAACCAACCTGGGTGATTATACTTTATTGGCTCGGGTAAACTTTTATCTACTTTCTTTTCTTGTTTACTTTCAGCTGCTAGCGTACGGAGAAATCCCCTTAGTACAGCATTAATTAGTGCTTTCATGTGGCGGTTTTTTAACATATTTGTTGCTGCCACTGTTTCACTAACCGCGGCGTGATCAGGTATACGCATGTACCTTATTTGATAAACCCCAACCAAAAGTAAAAAGTGAAAAACACGCTGTTTTCCTTTTAGCGGCTTTTGCATCAAATGGCGAACATCGTTTTCTAATTCAGGTAAATAACGAAGTACGCCGTAGCAAATTTCTTGTAATAAACCTTTATCTTTACCCTGCAGTTTATCTTGGTGTCTGGGTAACTCATCACTTAAGCTTCGCCCTTGGTCTATAACGGCGTAACAACATTTTGCTGCCAGCGCTCTAATATTTATTATCATCGTTTCTCTTAACCAAGTTTAGTAATAGGACTGCCAACAACGAACCAATCGCTGCGACCATTAAGGATATCTTTCACGGCCAATGCTTTTTTCCCTGGAAGTTGGATTATCTCTAGGCGTAAGGAACCATTGGTTGTCGCTACTTCTATACCTTCTTTGTCTGCTTTTATTATAGTGCCCGCAACAGCACTGCCTTGATATTCCTGAACGGATGCTTGCCATACTCGTAACCGGTGTTGCTTACCTTCTAATTCAGAGTCTGATTCAGTGAAGGTAAATTGAGCTACAGGCCAGGGGATGTATGCTCTAACTTTACGGTGAAGTTCGCTGGCACTAAGTTGCCAGTTAAGTTCAGCTTCCGTTTTATCAAGTTTCTTTGCGTAGGTCGCTAATTCATTATCCTGAGCGATATTGTGATCATTCGCTTGGTAACTCGGCTGGGCCATAAGTGCCAATGTTTTTATTAATGCTGTTGGCCCAAGGTCGGCGAGTTTTTCATAAAGGCTTGCACTAGTATCGGTATTCTCTATTTCGCACTCGACCTTTAATATCATGTCGCCAGTATCTAAACCTTTGTCCATTTGCATAATGGTAACACCAGTTTTTGCATCACCGGCTTCAAGTGAGCGCTGAATAGGAGCAGCACCGCGCCACTTAGGCAGAATTGAACCGTGCACATTAATACAGCCTAAGCGTGGTGAATTTAAAATAACTTCAGGTAATAACAGGCCATAAGCAACGACAACCATAACATCAGCATTATATTGCGCTAATTGTAGTTGGCTTTCTTCATGCTTAAAGTTAAGCGGTTGCTCAACAGTAATATTGTGATCCAAGGCTAATAATTTAGTGGCACAAGGAGTTAATTTTTTACCTCGTCCAGCGGGTTTGTCTGGCGGGCAATATACGGCAACAACATTATGTTCAGAATTAATAAGTGCGTCTAAATGCTGAGCAGCAAAGTCAGGTGTGCCAGCAAAAATAATATTTAATGGTTTAGCCAAGTGGGTATCCTGTGATAGTAAGTGGTCACTTATTTGCCGGCTTTATCTAAGCGAGCTTCTTTCTCAAGTTTCTTTTGAATGCGTTGACGTTTGAGTGGTGAGAGATAGTCAACAAAAAGTATGCCATTTAAATGATCAAGTTCATGTTGAATGCAAATACTTTGAAGTTCTGTTGCGTCAATAGTGAATTCTTTGCCGTGGCGATCCAGTGCCTTCACTACGCAGGTATCATGGCGGTCAACCTTGGCGTAAGTTCCTGGCACGGATAAACAACCTTCTTCATTAATAGAAGTACCTTCGCTTGTGCTAGTTATTTCAGGATTAATCAATACTATAGGCTGATCATTTTCTTCTGAAGTATCCATAACGACAATACGTTGGTGAATGTTGACTTGTGTTGCTGCTAATCCTACGCCATTTTCAGCATACATAGTTGCTAACATATCGTCTATAATGGTGCCTATGCTGTTATTAACTTCAATAACATCCTTTGCTTTTGTTCTAAGGCGTGGATCTGGGAATCGTAATACAGTTAAAATAGTCATAATTTATTAAAGGGTTACTAAAAGTTTGATAAAGAATTAGCGATAATTCATTCAGAGTGTTATGTTTTAATTATATACTCAAGTAACATTAACTGAAACCCGCATTTTGAAGTCACTTGATATAATTAAATATTTATTATGCTTTGCCTTCAAAGTATAAAAAGGAACGAGCTTTATGCTAAAAAAAATAATACTCTCGCTATCTTTGCTTACCTGCTCTTTGCTTGTATTAGCAGAACAGTTAAAAATTAATGGTGATGCACCGACAATTTATGTTGTAGAAAAAGGAGACACCCTTTGGGATATCTCTGCTGTTTTCTTGCAACAGCCTTGGTTATGGCCGAAATTGTGGCGTCTAAATCCTGAAATCAATAATCCACATTTAATTTACCCCGGTGATGTGCTTAAGCTAGTTTTAGATAAGCAGGGTGAACCAATGTTAATTTTGGTAGCAGATGAGCCAGCTGAAGAAGTTATTGCAAAAGTAAAACCTAGTTATAAATGGTCTCCAAATATTCGCAAGCAAATAAAAGATGAATCTGCTATTCCTTTATTACCGCTAGATATTATTGCACCTTATTTGAAGTACGATCATTTATTTACTACAGAGCAATTAATAAACCTCCCTCATATTGTAGGTAGCGATGAAGGTTATCGTATGACTATTGATGGCTTTAAGGTTTATGTAAATAGTGATTTAGATTTAGCTAAAACTTACGCTATTTACTCCAAAGGTGAAGAATTATTTGATCCTGAAACGGAAGAGTCTATTGGCTTTTATATGAATTTAACGGGTACAGCACAAGCTTTAAGAACCGGAAATATGGCTGATAATGAGCCAGCCACCTTAAAAGTAACTTCGGCTAAACGTGAAATACATGCAGGAAATTATGTTGTACCAGTGCATGAAGGACAGTTATTACCGTCAGTATTTTCAATGCGCCCTGCAGATGCTTCTCTGCGTGGTTCAATAATAAAAGCGGCTAGTGATAACCGTGAATTTGGTAAGTTTGAAATAATTATGATTAATCGTGGTAGTGAGCACCAAGTGACCGCTGGCGATGTCATGGCAATAAAACGTGCTAGTCCTGCAGTCGTGGAAACTAAAAATGGTCCTGTTTATACTATTGAGTCGTCAAGTTGGGATAAAATGTTAAGTGCCGAAGGTGACTATAAGATGCCTGAAGAAAGTTTAGGTGAAATTATTGTTTTTAAAGTGTATGAACAAGCTAGTATGGCATTAATTTTGAACACTCAAAAACCTGCTAGGCTGCAAGATGTCATTACAGCACCAGAATAAGCTCATTACTTAGGGCTTATTAATAACTTGTTTCAAGGAGGAGACAAGTGAATACCTCGACTCAAAGTCAAAGAAATAATAAACACTACTGGTTAGCCTTGAAGTTTATACCTAGGTTAGCTATTCATAAAAAAATTGCGCTAGTCGAAAGCTATGGCTTAAAGGCGCTATTTTCTACAGAAGAACACCCGTCAAAGCTCACATCTGCCAACAGTTTAACGGCTAAACAACTTAGTGCGTTCCATCATCCTGATTGGGGGCGCATCGAAGCCATTTTAGTTGCTAGTCAACAATGTGGGAGTGAGGTTCTTACTTTTGATGACCCACTTTACCCTGATTTGTTAAAGCAAATTTATGATCCACCTTTGTTACTCTTTGTGAAAGGAAATGTTCAGTTGTTGAATGCTAAGCAAGTGGCTATTGTCGGTAGTCGTTTCGCTAGTCCTAAAGGTAGAGAAATCGCCTTTGATTTTGCAAAAAAGTTAACGGAGCAGCAATTTATTGTAACGAGTGGTTTAGCGTTAGGAATAGATGCCGCGGCACATAGGGGGAGTTTAAGCAGCAGCGGGACCACTATCGCGGTTGTTGCAACGGGTCTAGATCAGGTCTACCCCGCACGGCATCGTGATTTAGCAATGGAAATTATCAAAAATGGTGCAATGGTCAGTGAGTTTTTACCTGGAACAGCACCTAAAGCTGGCCACTTTCCTAAAAGAAATAGATTGATTAGCGGTTTAAGTTATGGCGTGCTGGTGGTGGAAGCTGCCTTAAAAAGCGGTTCTCTCATTACGGCGCGTTGTGCTTTAGAGCAAAATAGAGAGGTGTTTTCAGTGCCTAGTTCTATTGAAAACCCACAGGCAAAAGGCTGCCACTGGTTAATTAAACAAGGAGCTAAACTTGTTGAGGATGTTGCCGATATAGTAGATGAACTGGTTTTAGTTGCGAAACCTAGTCTACACTTAGAAGAGAAAGAGGGGGATCTAAAGCAAACTAATCAAGAGCTACTAAAAGAAACTGAAATAAAAAGTCAGTTAAAAGACTTGTGTAAAGATGCTTTGTTGGCTAGTGTGGGATTTGAGATTACGCCTATAGACAAAGTGCTTTCTCGGAGTAATCTCCCTATAGAGGAGGTATTAACTCGGCTAACAATGCTTGAGCTCAAAGGCCTGGTATCTGCGGTACCAGGAGGCTATATAAGAGTGTAATAAAACATTCTCTTAAATAAGAAAGGGGCTAATTATGTTTGATATTTTGATGTATCTTTTTGAAACGTATATTCAAAGTGAAGCCGATACTATGGTGGACCATGAGTTATTAACGGATGAACTAACCCGTGCTGGATTTCATCAAGATGAAATCTATAAAGCGCTTAATTGGTTAGAAAAGCTTAGTGCCTTACAAGACACTGATGCATATCCATACCTTACCCGTGTTGCTAGCAAGTCTGTACGTATATATACAGACGAGGAGACACAATTACTTGATACTGAAAGTAGAGGGTTTTTACTGTTTTTAGAGCAAGTAAATGTACTTGATTTTACTACGCGTGAAATGGTGATTGATAGAGTGATGGAGCTAGACACCCAGTACTTTTCTATGGATGACTTGAAGTGGGTGATTTTAATGGTTTTGTTTAATGTACCCGGCCAAGAAAATGCTTACTCACAAATGGAAGATTTAATCTTTGAAGAGCCTGAAGGGCCCTTACATTAATTAACTCTAGATTACCCAAGTAACTTGTGATTACACTTTATCACAAGTCTATTGCCTGCCAGCATACTCTTTATGCTAGTAATGTGGCATAATGTCGCCATTATAATCTCGAACAATAAAACAATCTAATTAGTAAAATGTCTAAATCAGATAAGCCAATATTTACTCATCATGAACACGCTTTAGAGAAAGCTTATCAAGTGTGCCCTGATTGTGGCTCTGAGCTGACGATTAAACACGGTAAGTCTGGGCCTTTTTTAGGTTGTGCCAATTATCCCACATGTCAGTATACGCGTGCGGTAGTGGAACATGAACGGATTGAAGACAATGTGCTTGCGGGCAGTGAATGCCCCTTATGCAGGAACCCCTTAGCCGTAAAACAAGGTCGCTACGGTATGTTTATCGGCTGTACCAGCTACCCGGACTGTCATCATATTGAAGAGAGTCAATCACATGAAGACGTTGGGGTTGCCTGTCCATCATGTCAAACTAAAGGGGCAGTTGGTCAGCTAAAAGAAAAAAGTAACCGCTTTGGTAAAACTTTTTATTCTTGTGATCAATACCCCCAATGTAAATACGTTTTAAATAATGAACCCGTTTCGCAATGTTGCCCGGAATGTGAGTGGCCAGTATTGATTAAGCGTACTATGGCGAGCGGAATTGTTATAAGTTGTCCACAAAAGAAATGCAGCTTTAAAAGTAAGCAGCTATAATTTAACAATTATTATCTAGAAGATTTCTTTGTTTAACCTAATTTAACCTTTAACCTTTAACCTTTAAATTTTAACTTTAATTAATGAGAAAATATTATGACATCACCTTTTGTTGCCATTTTAATGGGATCTGATTCGGACCTACCTGTAATGCAAGCTACTATCGATATTCTAAAGCAGTTTGATATTACTCATGAGGTTCGTGTACGCTCTGCACACAGAACGCCTGATGCTGCCAAAGCCTATGTAAAAGATGCTGAAGAGCGCGGCTGTAAAGTTTTTATCTGTGCCGCAGGTTTAGCAGCGCATTTAGCGGGTGCTGTTGCAGGCATGACAACTCGTCCAGTTATCGGCGTTCCTGTAGATTGTGGTCCTTTACAAGGCCATGATGCTTTATTATCAACAGTTATGATGCCTGGTGGAATTCCTGTGGCAACCGTAGCTATTGGTAAGGCTGGAGCTAAAAATGCAGGATACTTAGCGGCACAAATTTTAGGTATTGCTGATCAATCAATGGCTGACAAAGTAAAAGCAGAGCGTGTAGCAAATGCTAAAGCACTGTTAGCTAAAGATGAAGCTATGCAAGCAAAATTAGGTTAAGAAGACTTGTCAGGTATTACAACTCAAACAATAAATGAAGCTGCTGAAATATTTCAGCTAGGGGGTATCATTGCTTACCCTACAGAGGCTGTTTTTGGTTTGGGTTGTGATCCTGATAATCACTCAGCAATTCAAAAGTTACTGAGTTTAAAGCAACGGTCAGTTGATAAAGGTTTAATTCTTTTAGCTAGTGATTATAGCCAGTTGCAACCTTATATAGATGAATTAAACATATCCGAGCAGCAAATGCTAAAAATATTATCTCGCTGGCCAGGTGCTATAACACAAATATTACCTGCTAAGACGATGATATCACCACTACTTTCAGGTGTTTTTGAAAGCATAGCAGTAAGAATTACTGAACATCCTGATGTCATTGCTTTATGCAGAAAAACAAATAAAGCAATCATATCTACAAGCGCCAATATTTCAGGGACTCCTGCGAGTACTACTTGGCAAAAAGTTTCACAACAATTTCCAACGCAATTAGATTACCTTATCAAAACCAATACACTGGGTTTTGATGCTCCATCGACCATTATAGATGGTATTACCGGCAAGGTATTAAGAGCATAATATTTGAAGCTCTTAAGTAAAGAAGCTCTTAAGTAAAGAAGCTCTTAAGTAAAGAAGCTCTTAAGTAAAGAAGCTGTTAAGTTTGTAACTAGTTTGATCGAGATCAAATAGTGAAATTAAAGTAATTACTCAGCCTATAAAGCTTGCGCTAAATCAAGTTTTACTACAACAGTAAGACTATTATATCCATAATTTAATTAAGGATATAAATCATGAAAAAAACATTACTTACAATAGCATTACTATCTAGTCTTTCTACCGTCGCTTTAGCAAATCAAGCTGGTGATATCTTAATCCGTGGTGGTGCCACAATGGTTTCACCAGATAGCGGCAAATCAACTATTTTATTAAGCGGTGAACCTTCAGGTTTAGATCTGACTGTTGGTGATAATACTCAGTTTGGTTTGAACTTTGTTTATTTTTTCGATAACAATTGGGCTGTTGAGCTATTAGCGGCAACACCGTTTGACCATGATATAAAATTGCATTCAGGCAATGATACAACCTTGCTTGCCGACACAAAGCAATTACCACCAACACTAAGTGCATTATATTATTTCGACACAGGTAGTGCATTTAAGCCTTATATAGGTCTTGGCATTAATTACACCATTTTCTTTGATAATAGTTTCACTGCTACGTACTCTGATGCAGGCTTCAGTGATTTAGAGCTTGATAACTCTTTTGGTTATGCTATTCAAGTGGGCGCTGATTACGAGATTGACAAAAACTGGTCTGTAAATGCGTCCGCTCGCTATATTGGTATTTCAACCGATGCTTCTTTTTCAGTTGGCGGAGATAACATTGGTAGCGCAAGTGTTGATGTAGATCCAATGGTTTACTCTGTAATGCTTGGTTATAAATTCTAAGAAATATAACTAACCACTTAAAAGAAAAAGCAGTAACTTATGTTAAAGAGTTACTGCTTTTATGTTTTGTTACTCCTTATATTCGGTTAATCTATTCTCAACTTTTATTTATATAATATGTCTCATGGATCAATATCGTGTTTTCGGCAACCCCATAGCTCAATCTCGTTCACCTTTTATTCACCAGTCCTTTGCATTAAGCCATAAACAACAGCTCAATTATGAAAGCCAGCTCGTAGCCTTTGATGATTTTTCGGCAGCAGTGCATGATTTTATTAATAAGGGTGGCAAGGGCATTAATGTAACTGTTCCTTTTAAAGAACAAGCACTTTTGTTGTCAGATGAATTAACAGAGCGAGCACGCTTAGCTGGGGCGGTAAATACTCTCAGTTTCGAAAATGGGCGAATAAAGGGCGACAATACTGACGGAGAAGGTTTAGTACAAGACTTATTACGACATAATGTCACGTTAAAAAATAGTCGCATCTTATTACTGGGTGCGGGTGGTGCATCCAAAGGGATCGTTTTGCCTCTGCTAGCCCAAGAAGCACAAAGTATTACCGTGGCTAATCGGACAGTAAGTAAAGCAGAAGATCTATGTTTGCAATTTAATGATGATAGATTAGATGCATGCGGATTTTCAAAGACGATAGACGGCTCATTTGATTTAATTATTAATGCTACTTCTGCTAGTTTATCTGGAGATTTACCTCCAATTTCATCTGAACTAATTCATCAATCAGTTGTATGTTATGACATGGTTTATGGAAAAAAAACAACCCCATTTTTATTGTGGGCTAAACAAAATGGCGCTGCTAAAGTTATCGATGGTCTAGGTATGTTGGTAGGGCAGGCTGCTGTCAGTTTTAGTATTTGGCGAAATGTATCACCTGTTATTGAACCAGTGCTTTCAAAATTAAGAGAATCTTTAGAAGCAGAGTCATAATGAATCAAGGTATTATATTTAATGATGACTTAACTTTTGATAAGCAACAAGATGCTTATTGTTTTACCGCTTTATTAGCAGGGGAAGTCATCACCATATATTTCCAATCTAAACAGCTAAAGTCTTTAGATGAAATAGACACTTGTACTAAGTATGACTTAGAAGAGGTTGCTGAACTCTGGCTTGAGAAAAATGAGCCAGAGGGTAATATTATTCACATTGATATGCCTTAGTTGACTTGCTCATTAAGGTAGTCATTTTTTAACTCTACATAGTTAATTGCTGACTGCTTAAGGAAAGCTTTTTCACTTTCTTTTAGTTTCCTTACTTGTTTCATTGGATTACCTACGTATAAATAGCCGCTTTTAAGGGTTTTGTTTGGCGGAACTACGGTACCGGCACCAATAAACACATCATCTTCAATAATAGTGCCATCCATTATGATAGCACCCATACCTACCAGAATGCGATTACCTAAAGTGCAACCATGTAACATACACATATGACCAACCGTTACATCCTCCCCGATAATTAGTGGGTTGCCATTGGGGTTATGTAGACTTTTTCGAGTAACATGTAGAACAGTGCCATCTTGAATATTCGTTCTAGAACCAATACTTATTCTATTGACATCTCCTCTCGCGGCCACCAATGGCCAGATACTGACGTCGTTGCCAATGGATACATCACCAACGATTACTGCTGAGATATCGATGTAATTACGGGATGCCAAAGAAGGAAAAACCCCCTTGTATGAACGTAAGTTATTGCTTAGTTGATTATTACTCATAAAATTACCTTTAACATGTTGAATACAAAAACACTGTTTTATGGAAATAAAAATAACATAGAATAGTAAATATGTACTTACTTATGTCAGTTTGTTGAAAACAGGGAGGTGCTGAGTATAAATAAACAAAGGTACTTCTTGGCTGAAAAGGAAGCTGATTGATTGCTTTTGCACCTTTTAAATCAGGGCTTGTATGAATGTTATGCAATTTAATAAAAAAATCTTTATTTTATTAAATAGGTGTTGACGTGAGCTAAAAAATCTCTAAAATGCGCCACCAGTTCCAAGGGCTTACCCAAAGAACTGTTTTGATAAGTTATCTCGCTCGTATTAACGAAATAGTGATAACTTAACGTTTTATTTTTAATTTAAGTATCGAAAGATTTAAGAGTTTGAAAATAACTTTTAAAAAAATCAAAATAAACGTTGACATCAAAACAAGGAAGCGTACAATGCGCATCCTGCTTCGGGCAAACGGCAACGTTAGCAAGGAGTACAAGGCACTTAACGAATGCGTTTAAGGTCTTATTTCTTTAACAATTAGTTATCATGCAATTTGTGTGAATACTCACATTAACTTGTTTTTACCTAGTTTTCCTTTCGAGGAGAACAACAAAAACGCTTAATGAAGAATGTTCATGCAAATAAATACAA